>Ga0208694_1000504_pt1 | contig 58046 bp, 51 predicted proteins | sample AD_UKC078_MetaG_FD_184442 | JGI IMG/M metagenome (GOLD analysis project Ga0208694, IMG submission 184442) | Active sludge microbial communities of municipal wastewater-treating anaerobic digesters from USA - AD_UKC078_MetaG (SPAdes) (version 2) | ecosystem: Engineered > Bioreactor > Anaerobic >...
TCTGACAAGAATCGCCGATTATATTTCAAATAAAAATAATGAAATAAAAAAAACAATAAACAAAAAGTTTATAGGCATTTTTATTGTTACATTTCCGATAATTTTTTCTTTACTATTTTTAGGCGATATAATGACTGCAAATAAGAAAAAACAATTTATAATTAATGCCGGTAATAATATTAGAGCAAATTATAAGGATGAGATCAGCCAATTAATGAATTATGAATTTGATAAAAAATATATTAGCGCCGCAACAGAAATATTAGGTTATTTATCAAAAAGCGATGAAAGTATAAAGAGAATACAATTGATAATTAATGATAATTATAACGACGATAGCGTATATTTGATTTTTGGAAATAATTATTTTACTAACGATGATAAAAATATTAATGACATTAATAAAGTAGATTATATTTTTAAATGCTCTTCAGATGAAAAAAAATATTTAAGAGAAATTTTTAACGATAAGAAAGTAAATATAAGATTTAGTAAATACGACGGTAAATATGAATTATATTATCCAATCGAATATAACAATAAAATTATTATACTATATTTTACCGACTATCAAGAATATGGAAAATTTGGTTCATAATTTACGAAGCCTTAACTAAACATGTATTTATTAATCTTTCTTGTCGATAGAGTCAGCGCCGAGGTTGCGATAATCAGGGCTACCGAGAGCGCGTTGACCACCGGCGAGACGCCAAATCTTATCATCGAGTAAATATGAAGAGGCAGAGTCGAAGAACCGGGGCCTGATACAAAAAACGTTATAACAAAATCGTCAAGGGAGAGCGTTATCGCTATGAGAAATCCCGATATAATTCCGGGTATCGTCATCGGTATTATAACTTTCAACAGCGCGTCGATCTCTCTGGCGCCAAGATCGTAAGCCGCTTCGATAATCGAGTAGTCGAATTCGGACAACCTTGAAATAACAATTAACAATACAAAGGGAATATTAAAAGTAACGTGAGCAAGAAATATTGTGAATAATCCCAATTTTATCTTTATCCATGAGAAAAATATCAAGAGAGCCACGCCGATAGTTATTTCCGGTAAAATTAGCGGTAGATAGGAAACAATTTGTATGTATCTCTTTAATTTAAAGTTATACCAGTATAGGCCGATAGCGCCTAACGTTCCCAGAATAGTCGATACCGTTGCAGAGGAGATCGCTATGATTATCGAATTTAAAAACGAGTTCCAGAGACTGCCGCTATCAAATATAAGGCTTTTATACCATTTCAGCGATACTCCGGTAAAGTTCATGGTCTTTGATTCGTTAAACGAAGAAACTATAAGAACCAAAAGAGGGAGATAAAAAAATAACAGCGTAATTATGAAAAATATAAGCGAAACCTTAAAATTCTTTTTTTTATTTTTAGAAACTTTTACGTTATTGATCATTTGATTCCTCGCTTTAACTCTCTTAACTCTTCAGTTTTACTCTTATTGAAGTTGGAAAACAACAACACCCCTATTGTGGTCATAATAGTGAGCGCTACGGATATGGAAGAGGCGAGAGGCCAGTTGCGCATAACGGTAAGTTCGCGGGCTATGATCGTCCCGACCATAACGGAGTCTTTGCCCCCTATAATTTGAGGAACGGCGTAGTTGCCGAACGTCGGTATGAATGTAAAAAGAATCGCCGTAGTTATACCGGATTTGATATTCGGCAATAAGACTTTATAGATGGACTGCGCCTTCGACGCTCCCAGGTCCCGCGCCGCTTCGAGCAACGAGAAATCAAATTTCTCAATGGTCGAATATAGCGGCAATATCGCAAAAGGAAGCGATACGTACGTCAAAACCGTTATTACAGACCATTGATTGTATAAAAACTGAACGTAATTCTCAATTACGCCTAATTTTATCAATATATTATTAACTAAACCGTTGTTTCCTAAGATCGCTATCCACGCGTAAATCCTGATGAGAAAATTTGTCCAAAAAGGGATTATTATCAAAAATATCCAGAAATCCTTTTTTTTACTTCGCGCTATGTAGTAAGCCGACGGAATAGCGAATATTATAGTAAATATTGTCGTGATAACAGATATAAACAGAGTAGACGTCAGCGTTTTTAGAAATAAAGGATTAAATAGCGCTTTGTAGGCGTCTAATGATAATTTAAATTCTACGCCGCCGTATAAACCTTTTTTGAAAAAACTTATCGCTACTATTATCAATATCGGGATGGTAAAAAATACCGTTAGCCAAAGGGTTAACGGTAAAGTGTATATTTGACCGTAATTTTTTTTCATTTTTTGACCTCTATTTGACCTCTATTTGACCTCTATTTGACCTCTATAAGAAAACTGTCTTTAGCGTACCACCATATTAATACGTTCTCTTTCCAGCTAAACGGCGTATCGTCCATAAAGTATTTGATGTGTTGTTTGAATACCTTAAAAGTTACGCCGTTAACGTCAAGAGTAACGTAGTATTTTGTTTGAAAGCCCGAATAGATAAGTTCGTCGATACGTCCCGTTAAGACGTTGATCGGCAGGTCGGTATCGGTAGGACGCTCTCTGGATATTCTGATCTTTTCCGGTCTAATCGTAACTTTTACCGTATCGCCTATAGAGACCTCTTTGTCTTTGAATATTTTAAAATCGCCAAAACTATCCGTTTCTATAGTTATAATGTCGTCGTCGACATTTTTAACGGTACCTTTTATATTATTAGTTTCGCCTATAAAATTCGCTATAAACAGGTTAGCGGGGTTTTCATATATTTCAAACGGCGTCCCTACTTGAAGAATCTCGGCGCGATCCATAACGGCGATCCTGTCTGAAACGCTCAGCGCTTCTTGTTGATCGTGAGTAACGTAGATAAAAGTTATACCGATCTCGTCGTGTATAGCGTCTAGTTCGATCAAAAGTTGCTGTCTCAATTTTGCGTCGAGAGCGCTGAGCGGTTCGTCCAGCAGAAGAACGCTCGGTTCGTTAATCAAAGCCCGGGCTATCGCGACTCTCTGTTTTTGACCGCCGGATAGTTGCGAAGGCATCTTTTTTACATGCTCTTCAAGTTTGACAAGAGCCAGATATTCGGTTACTTTTTTTCTTATTTTTTCGTTTGATTCTTTTTTGAGTCTCATAGAGAACGCCACGTTCTCAAATACGCTGAGATGGGGAAAAAGAGCGTAATTTTGAAACACGGTATTAACATGTCTGTTATTAGGCGATTTATTTATGATATTTTTTCCATCAAGATAAACCGCTCCTTCGGTCGGATATTCAAATCCGGCGATTATTCTAAGAAGCGTAGTTTTACCGCACCCCGAAGGTCCCAGCAATGAAAAGAACTCGCCGGGCTTTATTTTTAAATTTGCGTTTCTCAAGACTCTTACAGAATCAAAGTCCTTACTTACGTTATCGATAATCAATTCTCCGCCAATCAATTTATTACTCTCCTAAAATTTAATGCTATTTCAATTTAATACTATTTCAGCTCGCGAATAACCCCGGCGATTATTTCGAATAGATCGTCTAACTCCTCGTATTCGACGCTTGAAAACGCTATTCGCAGATCTTCTCCCAATGCGATTGTTCCGACGCCGTATTTTTCCAAAGCCGACGCTCTTACTTTTTCGGCGGTCGTTCCTTTTGGTTTGATACACATAAAATACCCAGAATTAAAAGGATAAACTTCCCAAAGGTCTTTATATTTATCTTTATAGACTATTTCTTTGACTTTATTAGCTCTTTTCTTTAAAATTTCAAACTTTTCTATCTTTTCTTTGACATATACCTCTCCGCCGCCCATTATATCAAGAAAAATCGATTGGGACAATAGAGAACAATTGGATATCGATGTTCTTATACAAGCCGTCGTTTTCTTTTCCAAAACGGCGTAGGCGTCGGCGTTTTTGTAGAAATCGGAGAAGGTTATAAAGCCGATTCTCAATCCCCATGCGTAATCCTCTTTTGAGAAGCCGTCGATTTTTAGCGCGGCGACGTTTTTATGCAATCCCGTCATTCTTGAAAAGATCGACCCGTCTATTAAGTCGTCTTCGTAAAAAAGTCCGTAATAGGCGTCGTCGCAAGCTACCAATATTTTTTTTCCGTCGTCGGCGCGTTTTTTAATTACCGCCGTTATTTCGTCGACCTCTTTTAGCGTAGGCGAATACCCGGTAGGATTATTCGGAAAATTAAAAAGTAAAACAATTTTATCTTTTTTTGAATTTGCTATAGCTTGGTCAAGCCCGTCGACGTTAAAACCGGTCGATTTTTTATTAAAAAGAGGATAATTAACAACGCGCGCTTTGTATCTCTCTTCAAACATAAGGTTGTAGTTTTCCCACAATTTGTCCGGAATAATAATTTCGTCGTTTTCTCCCAAAAACAGATCGGCAAAAAGCATTATACCGTGAGTCAATCCGTTGGTAACCACCGGCATACTTATCATATCTTGAGATTTGATAAGACTGTTTTCAAGTAGAATCTTATTCTTCCACTTTTTTCGCAATTCCTGAACTCCGGAAGCCGGAGCGTACGGAAATATCTGATCGGGTTTGAGAATGTTGAAATATTTATTCAACGAATTGAGGAATATCGGCATCTTTTTTGATTCGGCTATACCGATCGTAGCGTTATATTTTGTCGCCTTCTCTTTAGCCTCGGCGGATTGAACGATTATACCTTTCGGCATATAAATATTTTTACCAAAATCGCTTAACATAAAATAAAATATATCGGATTTTTCTTTGAGAATTTTATTCATCTCTATCGCCGTTTCTTTCATAACAGACTCCTTTCCAAATTTGATTTAACATACGATATAGAAGCGTCAATCATAGCGTGATAATCTCCATCCCTATAAAATTTTGCAAGAACAAGGTCGCTTAGATTGTCGGGGAAAATCCCCCCCTTATATAACGTTTTGCATTCAAGCGTCAACTCGGCGTCTTTTAACGAAGAGGTCTTAACTTCGCGCGATTTTAGTTTCTTCAACCTCGTTTCGGCAAATTTATCAATATACCTGCCGGAGTTTGACCCGCAAAATTGTAAAACGTCGTTGTATTCGTCGGGCATAACGTTTATCGTGAATTCGTTGTGAAATTTCAGCAACTCAAAAGAATATCTCGTAGGACGAACCAAAATAGATACTACGGGTTCATTCCAGATTACGCCGAATTGAAGCCACCCCAAAGTTATAACGTTTTCTCTGGTCTCTTCGCTTCCGCAAACTAATAGAACTCCGGGAGAGGGGAGTTTTTTCATCATATAAGGGATAAAATCCCATAAAACCGAAACGTTGATTTTATTCATAAAAATTACCCATAATTTTTTGAAATCTCGCGATTATATATTATTAGAGCTTTAAAGTAAATATTTTTTTTATTATTAATTTAAAATTGACTTTTTCGTTTATTATAAGTATATAATTATTAAGAATAATAAAATTTTTACGAGAATGTTAATAGGGGTTATCCGTTTACTAAATATTTATTGCGAGGGCGTATTATGTCGTCTTTAGATGATATTAAAAAAAAGTTGAGTATAGACGAGCTTGACAAGGACACCAGATCTGCAATGTTCAACAAGTTTGTAGAGAAGGGGGGACAGGTTATTACCGAAAAGAAGTCCGGCGGAGCTATCAAATTCAACCGGGACAGACAGCGGGCGATAAGCGAACATATTACAAGAAAACAAGAAGAACTCAAGTCAAGGAGTTCGATCTTAACCGAAGGCGGCTCTTCGGAGAGTAAAAAAGATAAAAAAAAGCGTCCCAGTTTTTTTGTGTTTTTGAAAGGCGTTTTTCTGGGGTATTTTACTTTTTCAAAAAGTTTTAATAAAAAATTCGCCGCCTCTATGAAGGAGGAGATAAGCGATATATTATCTACTCTGAATTTCATCGCCGGTCAATTGATAAGTCTGGATATGGATAAAAAAATTGGAGCCGTCGAAATATTAAATAAAACCAATATTTTTGCGTACGAACTTTTAATGAGAATTTATAATCTTTTTAAAGTAAATAGTATTACTAGAATTCAGACTTTTTTTGTCAGATATAACAATATATTGTGCCCGGGAATAATCGACGATATAAGAATTATTTATAAAGAGCTCGTCGTTATATACCCTTATTGGGAGAGCATAAAAGAGGCTTTGTGGAAAGGCGTTTTAGTCTATCAGGAGATTACTTCAAAAGAACCGGTTATTAATAAATTAAAAATAAACAGGTTCATAGATACGATATTCAACTATTTTTTACCGGGATTTCATATTACTTTATCGTATAACCTATGCGAGAACGTTCCATACGAGTACAACTATATGAAGGAGTTCGCTAAAATAGACCAAAAAGAGGATATCGGCTCTTTAACAAAGGAGTACGAAGAGGAAAAGAAAAAATATATCGAACAGAAAGAAAAAGAAAAAAATGAGATGAAACAGGCGTTTCAAGAATCCGTCGATAAAAGAGAGATGGAAAAAATTCCTAAATATACTCAAAAAGGGTTAGCTTTAATAGATTCGATAGTGGATAGAATTCCCGCGCTTTATAAGACGGATCAGAGACTGCAGGTATATGAGATTAACGAGAAAGCCCTCTATTTCTTTGTTATATTCGACGAGTTTGATAAGGAGTACTCGTTTATATTGACTACTTCGCAAATAAAATTAACCCCCAGACTCGAAGCGGGTAAACGCGTAGATATCAAAGCCGATTTTGACGAGTTAAATATAAAATACAACGAAATAAACTCGTTTATTCGAGAATATACTCTTCTTTTGGAGCAATATCGTAAAGTAAGCGAAGATTTCAAGAATTCTCCTCTCGCTTTACAACAAAAACAGGCAAACATAAATTTAAAAAGAGCTCAGACTTTTAACGAAATGAGAAGTAGAGCGTCGATGTTTTTGAAGAAATTCGATATCGCTTTACAAAAATTGATAAACGATTATAACGGCGAGAAGTTATTAATGCAAAATCCGGACGATACGCTGCATTTTCAGTTAGAACTCGGCGAAAAAAGGAAATTTGAAAACATAAAAATCATAAACGCAATAGCGGCGGCTTTCAGCTTTACGTCCGGCATATACTATTATCTCAATTACGATAGATTAAGCCAAAAAGGCATATACGTAGAAGAGAGAAAAGAGCCCGATAACGCCCCAAAATCGACTTCGGATAGTATCGAGAATAACGATGAAGAAATTCGCGATATGTCAAAAAGCGAGAAGCCGGACGCATAAGCGGCAATTTACCCTGACGACCCTGACGAGTACGGGCGAATCGTCGCTTATGCGTCGGTTAACATCATATGTGTCAAATTTTACGCGACAATTGTCGCGCGGCGCATATGCGTCAAATTTTCTCATCGAGGAGCGCTTGCGCCCATATGTGTCAAATTTATTTCTCCGCCCCAAAAAACCGGGGGCGCTATAATTATTACTCTTTTATTTCAATTTTATTATAATTGTGTTATCATAACCCAAAATTTTAGCGGGAAAATTCATGGCGAATCTCAGATCTATATTCAGATTAAGAATAGCTTTATTTTTTATTGTCGCCGTTTCTATTTTGATAATTATCAGAGTTTTATATCTCTCGTCGATTAACCCGGATAGTTATCAATCTCTCGATAAAGGGGAGTATACCCTCGAAAGAGGCAATATTTACGACAGTACCGGAATACTTTTAGCCGCCAGCGATATACTAAAATCAGTTTATTCCAATCCCAAAGAGGTTCAGAATAAAGAAGAAACGGCTCTGTCGCTTTCAAAGATATTAGGTCTTACAAAAACGGAGTTATACGACAAACTTCAAAGTAAAAAAAGTTTTATATGGTTGAAAAGGCACGTTAGTCCCGAACAAGAGTCGCAGATAAAAGAGTTAAATTTAAAGGGAATATATCTTAAAGAGGAGTATAAAAGATTCTACCCCAACAAAAACCTCGCTTCGCACATTTTGGGATTTTGCAACATCGACAGCAGAGGGGTCGAGGGGATAGAAAAAAGCATGGATTCATACTTGCTAACGGAGATATCCGGAGCGGAAGATGCGTCTAAAAAAAAGTATTTTAACGTTAATTTGACGATAGACGCCAATATTCAGGCTTTTACGGAATATGTTCTTAAAAACGGGGCGCTTAGAGAGAATTCCGATATCGCGACTCTCATTTTTTTAGACGGTAAGAGCGGCGATATTATCTCGATGGCAAATTATCCCGATTTTGATCCCAATTTTTTTACGCGGTATAATCAGGAGACGTTTAGAAACGCTTCTATATTTTATCAATACGAGCCGGGGTCTGTATTTAAGATATTTTCTCTATCGCCGTGTCTGGATAGCGGTTTGATAACGGAGAATACTTATTTTTTTTGCGACGGATTGTTTGATAACGTAAGCGGGGTCAAGATCAGATGCTCCGGCATTCACGGCTCGGTAAATCTTTCAGGCATAATGAAATACTCCTGTAACGAGGGGACTTTACAGGCGATAGAGCTGATCTCGTCGGAGAGTCTATATTTGAACTTAAAGAAATTCGGCTTTGGAGAATCCTCCTCAATACTTTTACCCGGAGAACAGCCCGGTTCGTTAAAAAAATTAAAAAATTGGTCTATTAACTCAAAATATACGATTCCGATAGGTCAGGAGGTCGGCGTAAACGCTTTGCAAATGGTCAGAGCGGCTACCGTATTTGTAAACGACGGAACGATGGTTGAAACTAATATCGTTAAAAGCATAACCGATAGAGATAATAAAATAATCAAAGAATTTGGCAGAAAAGAGATAAGAGATATTCTAAAAAAAGGGACTTCCAGAAGAATTCTTGATACCTTAATTGAAGCCACAATGACGGGAGGAACGGCGCGACGTTTAAACATCGAGGGAATTCAGTTTGCCGCAAAGTCCGGAACTGCTCAGATATTTGACAAAGAGTTGGGGAGATATTCGGACGACGAAGTAACCTCCTCCTTACTGGTTTTTTTTCCGTTTGAGAATCCGCGATATATTATATATATGGTATATCACAAACCGAAAGGAAGAATCAGATGGGGCGGGAATATTTGTTCGGTTTTACTTAACGAATTTATCAGCGGAATTATCGGGTATTATAGAATAGGATCCGAGGAGGAGTATTCTCTATCCGAAAAGGACGTAGTTATTGATAAACGGTATAAACTAATAGAAAAAACCCCTTTTATAATGCCGGACTTGAGCGGCATACCGGCCGGCGACGCTCTGGATATCTTATCTAAAGTCAACGTTAAGGTAAAGGTCGCCGGTATGGGGATAGTTTACGCGCACGATCCGCAGAAAGGCGCTACTATTAAGACGGGCGACGAGATAATTCTATATCTCAAATAGGTACTGGACAATTATAAAAAAATTTATTATACTGCGATAAAAATGACTAGGATTAATATGAAAGAAAAGAGTTTTGAGAGTTCGCTATCTTCGCTTGAAAAGATTACCGGCAGACTGGAAGAGGGCGCTTTGCCTCTCGACGAAGCGTTGAAGTTATTTGAAGAGGGGGTTAAACTAAGCAGATATTGCGAGGAACAGCTCAATAAAGCCAGAGAAAAGATTGAAATATTGAAAAACTGCGATATACCCGCCGAAGATGAAGAAAACGACGAAAATGAAGATATAAAAAATAGCGGCGGCGCTATTGCCGCAACCGACGAAAAAAAACCAAAAACAGCCAAAAAAAAACAAAAGAAAAGCGAACCGATCGATGAGGAAAATTTGCTATTTTAAATCTTGAAAAAAAAGAGATCTTCGGAAGAGTATTTTCGACGGATAAAAATAAAATATACATTTTTCAGAATAATTCCGTTAGCGAATTTTTTATCCCTGAGAACGCCGGTAACGATTTTGAGTCGATAGACGTCGGAGATATTGTTAAGATAAATTTTTCTATCGAAAACGGAGATTATTACGCTCGTTCGGTAATTTTACTCAATAGACCGATGCTAAATCCCGTAACAGATCCGGATTCGTTCCTAAACAGATATTTAAGAAACAACGTCGGCTTTAATATCGCTAACCGCGAAAAATATTTTAAATATATCAGAGAATTCTTTAGCGAAAGAGAATTTATCGAGCTTCACACTCCTACGTTGACCGAATCTCCCGGTATAGAGACCTATATCGAGCCGTTTCAAACTACCTATTACGCTTATAATAACGATAAAATTCATTATTATTTACCGACGTCGCCTGAATTCTCGTTAAAAGAAGCGCTAACGCTGGGATACGACAATATTTATGAAATAGCGAAAGTTTTCAGAAACTCCGGCGAGAAATCGCAGTATCATAGCCCCGAGTTTTTTATGCTCGAATGGTACAGAGCCTACGCAAACTACGAAGCGATAATCGAAGACTGCTCGCGCTTGTTAAAATATTTATCTCTTAGAATTTACAATAACCCGATAATAAAGCATAAAAGAGGCGTAATAGATTTGTCGGACGCAAAAACAGTTGCCGTAAAAGAACTTTTCGAAGAGTATGGGATAAACCTAGACCTCTACTCCTCCGATCCGGCGAAGTTTATAAAAGAGGTCAACTCGCATTATAGCTGCGATCTGTCGGACGTCCAAAAAGACGACGTTTTTTTTAAATTTTTTATGGATAAAATAGAACCGACTTTGGGATACGATAAACCTGTTTTTGTATGTTCTTATCCGATAGATATGTGCGGTTTATCCAACGTATGTAAAAACAGCGCTCTTTACGGCGAGCGGTTTGAACTCTATATTCTTGGAATAGAGTGCGCCAACGGCTTCGGCGAACTAACCGACCCGGTAAAACAGAAAGAAAACTTTGAAAAAACGCTGAAATTCAGAAATAAAAATGCAATATACAAACTTTCTATGCCAAATAGGTTTATTAAAGCTCTAAAATACGGTATTCCTCCCTGTTCGGGAGTAGCCCTTGGATTAGAGCGGCTTTTTATGATACTATTCGACGTAGATTCTATAGAATATACCAGAATATGCGAAATATAATTTTAATAGCGCTCGTCGGTTCTTTTGGGGGAATAAAAAAATTGACACATATGGAACTGCATGCGGCGGCGCGCCTCGACGAGATTTTGACACATATGGAGCTACATGCGACGCGCCGCGCCTTATCGCCGCATCTCATATGTGTCAATTTATTCGTCGAGGAGCGGCGCGCTCCCCGATAAAATCCCGATATGAAGGACGATTTAGTGTTTTAGTATATTCAAAACGGGAATTCCCACTTTTATCATGGCGCATCGCATTTTTTTACTCAACATCAAAGATTACTTCGATTTCTCCTTTACTAAGATATTTAGAATTATTAGATTCTAAATATTCAGAATAATCGTCACTTTCATCAATTATCGCTTTTATTTTATATCTTCCTTTTTTATCAAAAATATTAGCAAACAATTGGAAAGTTGTATAAATATTTTGACCGCTTGTTAGATTTGAATAACTTATTCTTTTTAACAATATATTTTCATCTGAAGATAAATCAGTTCTATAAATAGTAATAATTGCATTATCAACAGATATATTTCCATTGTTGCCATATTCAATTTCGCCAAGTAAAAAGGATTTTTTATCTTTAGGTTCTAAAACAAATTCGGCATTTTTAACTTTTGAAATGTTATCATTCTCCAAAGTAATATTAAAATCGAATGATGAAATGAATAAATCATAATCGGCAGGAATTATAGTTGTTGCTGTAATAATAGAAGTTTTACTAGAATCAGAATCATCTATACCGGCGCATGAAACCAACAGCGCTAAAAAAAAGAAAAAACATCTTTTCATTTTCACTCCTCCTCTATTCTTTTTTATAAAGTTGTATAAAATAAAAATGTTTGTCCCATATGTGTCAATTTCTATTCTTAACGTTATATATGGTATTATGGTAAAAGTCAACGATAGTCTTTTTTTTCATCATTTAGAAAATATCTCAAAAAAAAATCATTCTTTTGCGCCATATTTTTTTAAAAGTTTTATTATTTTTTTATAATTCTTTTTCTTCTTCATCCTATCATATACCAATATTTTTTTTTGATTTGCATAACTTAACGCCAAATTTTTGTTATCTTTTTTTATCGATACGTCGGCTCCATTTTTTAATAATAATTCAACATTCTTCAATTGATCAAGGCAAACCGCTAGCGTTAACGCAGTCTCGCCGTCTGTAGCTTGATCATTTATTTTTACCCCTTTTTTTATTAATAGATCGACTACTTCATACATTTTATCATCGCCTGAAGCAAACATTAATGGAGTGTAATCGGCTAAATATGTTCTTCCAAATTTTCCATAAGTTTTTACATTTATATCGGCGCCATTATTTATCAAATAAATAGCTATTTGTTTATGTCTAAAAATTAATGCTTCCATTAACGCAGATCTTCCGCTTTGCGGTTTAATATTAACGTCGGCTCCATTTTTTAATAATAATTCGATTACTTCTTTTACAGGATAAATTTTTGCAACCGAATAAATTAATGCAGTTTTATTGCTTTCATCGGTATACGACCGGGGAATATATAAATCGATAGTATTAATATACGGTCTTGGTATATTATATTTAAAACTTAACTTTTCTAATAATGCAGTATCCTGTAAGTTCATATTTCGTTTAGTCGTCGCGTTTACGTCGGCGCCGTTTGATATTAAAAAATTGATTGCGTTTATATCAATTTTACCGGATCGTTTGCAAACCTCAATTAAGGGAGTCGTATCATTTCTCGGACAATAATTAATATCAACTCCTTTTTTTAGTAAAATTTTTCCTATTTCTAAATTATTATTTAACATTGCGCATATAAATGGAGTTAAATTATCCAATCCCTTTTTAAAAGAATACATATCTATTGTAATCTCATTTGTTTCAGCATTAATATCCGCGCCGTTATTGATTAAAAGTTTAATTATTTCATTTGATGAATTAATTCTAACGGCATATATAAGCGGCGTCTCTCCATATTTATTTTTGAAATTAATATTCATATATCTATTTAAAATCCAACATTCTAATTCAGATATATTATTATTTTCAATTAATTTTAACATATCATAATCGTAATCTTGAGATAAAACAAAAAATGAACAATAAAATAAGATATAAAATATTAATGTTTTTTTCATTTATACTCGCCGTTTTATATTTTCTGAACTAAAAATTGATATAAATAGACCATATATTCATGATATAAAAAAACATATCGCCCGTCAAGAAAAAAACTTAATAGATATTTTTTAATATGGTATTGTTTATAATCGATATTTTTAAATATTTATTCGAACTATTTTGCGCGGTATTAACAATTATATATTTTACGCCTCTTATCTCTTTTTCGTCGTAAAAATGAAGATGTCCGCACATATAGTATTTTACGCCGTATTTTTCCAATACGTCGTACAAAAAATAGGCGTCTTCCGGATAGGATAACGCCGTCGGACTTTGAAATTCTTTATCCGTCGGACTATAATGACTGAAAACGAATTTATTTATCGAATTCGACGCGGATAAGGTATCAATAATCCAGTTTTTCTGGTCGGAGCCTATCGTTCCGTTAGCGGTGTCCGTAAAAATAAAATGATTATCCCCTATTTTAAAGTCATAAACGGTTCTGCCCAAAATACTTCGCCACTCCGCATAGCCGTTATTGTATAAATCGTGGTTGCCTATAACGTAATAAACCGGAACGTTGACGTTTTTTAAGTCCTCAAGCAGGTAGTCGTACTGGTGTTTTAGTCCCGATTGAGCGACGTCGCCGCAAACTACGATAAACGATATTTCGTCAAATCTGTCGTCGGCTGAAATATCTTTAAAATATTTCTCGTCGCCGTCGTAATAATGCAAATCCGCAATAACCAAAAAACTAAAATTTGACGTATCGGCGACGTACGGGGGAAGAATAACCGGAAGATTGTCCTTATCGATAAACCGCTCCCTAACGTTTTGGCTTCTGCTTGAAACGATCCCCAAAAAGTCTACATATTCGCATGAAACCGCAAATAAAATTACCGCAAATAAAACAATTTTAAAAATCCAATTCATACCCGATTCCCGATTTGATCCAGAATTTATTTATATATCCGGCAAAAGGCAAAGCTCCGGCAACGCCGTAACCTATATCGAAGTTGAAGGAGATATTTTTCGGCATATAAAACCTGTTTTTATATTCAAATTGCAGGTAATTTGACGAAAAAATCTCCATATCGTCTCTATTGCCAAAACGAAAGGCGAACGTATAAAATTTGGCGGGATTAAACGCTATTTCTATATCAAACAAAAAAAAGAACTGAAAAAGAAAATCCTCTTTATAAGTAATTTTTTGATCAAAAATATTCAGGTCGACAAACTGAAACGCCGCGCCGGTTTTTATACTAAAATCAACCCATTTGATTAGATCGACGTAAAAATTTGTTAAAACTACGATATTACTCTCTCCGATCTTAAAATCGTTAAAATCCCTGTAAATATAATATATTTCGACCGACATAAAAAAAACAGGATTCATCTCCCACCCCGCCCTGAATACGTCGGGTTCAAGTCCGTTTCTCGTATGTTTCAGTCCAAAATCAAAATTAAATAGTTTTGATAATTTAATACCGATAGAAGTATCGTAAACAAATCCAAAACGCATACCGTCGACGTATTCAAATCCGCTCTCCAGTCTGAAATCCAACGAAGTCGGAGCAAAAAGATAATCGCTTACTCCGGCTAACTTCTTATATCTAATCCCGAATTCCCAATTTGGGTTATCGTATTTTAGAGAATTTAAAATTATAGCCGTAAAAAGAAAAAATAAAATAAAAAAATTTTTCATACCGCTATCTCGTGAAAACAACTACTATCGAAAAGAGCAGTATTGTTATAATTGAAAATAAAATATTAAAAACCGAAAAAATTATCATTAATACTCTCTTAGTTATAATTTCATAAAGCCGGATACTAGCGCAAATATTTGCAATAGCAAACATAAAAAGGACGGAATCTGTGAAAATAATCATTTTAAGTATCATAGTAAGAGTATTTTGACTAAAATTCTGAAATCCGCCAATTCCGTAGAGAAACAACAGAATTATCTTATATAAAAAGAGGACTAAAAATATCTTTTTCACATAAATATATAGTTTCTCTAATATCATATAAATCCGTTAAATATAGTTTGGGTCAAACAAAACCATCAGTATCTCTCCGGAATCAAAAGTTATCTCAAGTTTATCCTCAACCGCGACGTTGCTTACGCTTTGATCCGATACGTCCAAATTACTTTGCGCGTAGTTATATCTACTCCCTTTTATAAAGATATTTATTATCTTTCCCAGAGGAAATAGAGAAAAACGCCTGTTTTTAACTTTATTTATTGTAATACCCTTATTAATAAGCGTTATTTCGCTATTATCTGTAATTATCGATATATTTAACTCTTCGTATTTCTTTAACAAAAAAATATTGGCTAAACTATGATCGACGTAACTCCCCGTCGAGGCGAACATATAAATCTTATCCGGATTCAACGTCCGCGCTTCCGCTATAGCCAGCTCGGAGTCTGTAAAATCTTTATCCGGAGGAAACGCTTTTTTAGGGACGTCCGGATACATATCAACCAATTTGGAATCGACGCTGTCAAAATCCCCGATTATTAACGACGGCGCGATACCCGCTTCGTTCAAAATTTTAAGCCCGCCGTCGACCGCTATAATAAACCCCGCGCCGGCGGAGTATCTTCTCAACTTTTCGACGCTAAAATTCTCGCCGGCGCATACGATTACTACCTCTTTCATTTACGCTCTCAATATCTCGTTGGGTTTCAATTTTGACGCTCGAAAAACCGGAATAAACGCCGAAGTTACCGTCATTAATAATACTACAAACGCTATCGAAAGGGTTTCAAAAAACCCGATCTTTATCACAAACGAAGTCTGATAATATATCGAAGTATCGTAAATAACTACCGGTTGAAACGATAAACCCGGAACGGCAAACTCCAATAAATATTCGATATATGCGAGGGATACGTTGATTATCTTTTCTAAAATTACAAAAATATTCGAGACGTTTGCGCCTATAAAAAATCCCAAGACGACTCCGAAAAAACAACCTAAAAATCCGATTATTACGCTTTCTAATGTAAAAATCATATTTATATCTTCCGGACTAGCTCCTATCGCCTTTAATATCGATATATCTCTCTTTTTCTCAGCTAACGAGAGTTTCAAAGCTCCATAGGTATTTAAAGAAACCATAATAAAAATAATCATAAAAAGAAATATTATCATTACTTTTTCAAGTTTCAACGCCGCAAAATACCCTTTATTCATCTCTTCGGCGCTTAATACGCGGTAGCCGTCTCCAAGAAATCCTTTTATATCCCGGATTATATACTTTTGAGCGCTTCTGTTTTTTAATTTGATCCCGACGTTGTCTATGGATATTTTCCCCGTCAAAGGTAAAAGCGAGTATATCGAAATAAATCCCCAATATCTGTCGTAATCGTAACTTCCGGTCTCAAATATCCCGCTTATATTAAAAGGAATCCCTTTACTCTTATAACTTCTCAGACTTATATCGGGCGATAGTAGAAGTTCGTCTCCGCCTCTGACCGTTACCCTTTCGCTAAGCGGCTCGCCGATTAATATATCGTATTCTCCAAGTTGAAATTTACCGTTGACAATCCGGAAATATTTATTAAATCTACTATCCTTTGCAATCTCGTCAGGGTCTAGCGCCCTCAGTTTTAAAATCTGTATTTCCTGAAATATATTTCTATCGACCTGAAAAATAATCTCTCTATCGCTATAAGGAACGACCGACTCGATTTGCTCAAATTTTTCGTATAAAGACTTTTTCATATCCGCAATCTCGGATACAGTAAAAGATTTGTCGTCTTTCTTTGAAATATTTATATGCGAAGAGCCGATCTCAACTCTTTTAGAGATATGATTATCCTGAAAGCCGTTCATTATAGAAATAACGACAATCATAACGGATAATCCGATGGATAATCCCAAAAAAAGAGAGATAAATATCAAACTACCTCTATTTCGACTTCTATCGTTCATATATCTCTTAGCGACAAACAGCCTGAATTTCAGCGTATCTATAGTTTTTTTTATATTTTCCTTTTTATAATTCAAACGCCGTTTCCTACGAATTTAAGTATAGAAAATTATAATTTAATCGATCAGTTTTGTCAAATTTTATAAGAATATTTTACCGACTGCGCCTCGTCGATTTTTTTTAGGGAGAGATTGACGCATATGATGTTAAGAATAATTTAACGCATATGCGGCGCTATATTTTATCTTAATTTTGACACATATGCGACGCATATGAGAGGCAATACTCCTCGATAGAAAATGACACATATGAGTCGGATTGCGGCGTCTCTTAATTTAACGCATATGATGTTGTAAAAAGTGAAAAATAAATTGACGCGTATGACGTTAATTTTTACGCGACAATTGTCGCGCGTTATCAACGCGTCCCATATGCGTCAATTTATTTTCGGTATCATATGTGTCATTTTCTTCCCCCGCTCCAAAATACCGACCGGAGTTCTTACCGACTGTTTATTTTATTTGACAAAAGGCAAATATTTAAGTATATTTTTTTTCTGTCCAAATACCCGTAGCTCGTAATAAAATAAAACGAGCCGGATTGGAGATGAGATTATGAAAATAAAAAAAGATTTTAATCCAAAAAAACTGTTTGAACTTCTTACCCCGGTAGAGATCAATCCGGATATATCCTATCTTACCGACAATCAAAAAATTATCATAGATTATTTAATCGAGGTAGCCGATATTATCGACGAGATATATTTATTGCAAAAAAACCGAGATAATTTGGTCATAAAGGAGAAGATTCGCGCGCTAAACGATCCGGATATCTCTTTATATTTTAAAGTTATGAGCGGTCCTTTCGACGGTTTTAACGACAATATCCCGTTTATAGAAGGAGTCGAGTATAACGATAAAGCGGGATTCTACCCGGAAGACTTGACGGTAAAAGAGTTCGAGGATTTTCTGTTAAAACGCCCCGAATTAAAAGACGATCTGATCTCGCCGTATACCGTAATAGTAAGAGAGCCCGACGGCTCGTTGAAAGCGGTAAAATATTGCGACGTTTATAAAAATTATCTGCAAAAAGCGGGCGACGCTCTAATGAAAGCTTCCGAGCTCTCCGAAAATCCGTCGGTTAAATCGTATTTACAAGCTCTTTTTGCCGCATTTCAAAACAACGATTTTTATAACGCCGACATCCGCTGGCTGCAACTTGTCGATAACGACATTGAGTCTATTATAGGTCCTCATGAATTTTACGACGATAAATTTATGGGATATAAGACGTCGTTTACCGCATTTGTCGCTATAAAAAACAGAACGGAGTTTAAAAAATTAAGAGCGATTCTCAAACTTCTTGATACGCTTCAACAAAGCCTCCCTATACCGGAACATTACAAAAAAAACATAAAGAGCTCTAATTCTCAAATTCAGGTTATAAACTTGATATACGCCGGCGGCGACGCGCGAGGTCCGATACAAACCGCGGCTTTTAATCTTCCAAACTCTCATAAGGTAAAATCCGAATTTGGAAGTAAAAAAGCGCTTATTTATAACGTTATAGAGGCAAAATTTAACACGATATTAAAACCGATTGCCAACAAGTTTTTAGACGAAAAAGACGCCGAAAAAGTAACCTTCTCCGCATATTTCAACTTTATCCTTATGCATGAAGTAAGTCACGAGCTTGGCATAGGAGTTATAAAAGACGAAGAGGGCAATCCTAAAGATATAAGCTACTTTCTCAAAGACCTCTATTCTACTATAGAGGAGACAAAAGCCGACGTTATGGGAATGTATTTGACCTTTTATTTGTTAAAGAATTGTTTTATTACAGACTGCTCTTTTATTGAAACTGTAGTTACTTATATGATGAGTTTATTTAGGTCGATGAGATTTGGCAAAGAAAACGTCCACTGCATATCAAACATTATTCAATGGAATTTTCTCAGAAAAGAAGAGGTTTTTATACCAAAAAACGATAATAAATTCTCCATCGATTTACATAAATTTGAAAAAGTCGTCGAAAAACTTCTGACAATAATTTTGACCTTACAAGCCGAAGGAAGTTATAAAAAATCAAAAGATTTTATTGAAGAATACTCTTACATAGACGACGAACTAAAGAGCAGTTTAGAACTTTTAGTATCTCTTCCGATTGATATTCTACCGATATATCCTAAAACCGACGAAAATCCGTAGTATAATTTGAGACTTATTGAAACTTCCAATACTATCTATTCCGCGCAAAAGATAAAGAATCCGCGCTCCGGCGCTTTTTTTACAATATTATTGAGCGGAGCGCGACGGAAGACTGATAATTATATCTCCTATTTCCGGCAATACATCTTCGTTCTTCAATTTAACAACTTTAGACGCGGACATATTTTTTTCAACCGTAACGACCTGAGCCGCCCCGATAGTTTTTTTATTAAATCCCAAAACTTTTCCCGCCGAATCCGTCAAGGGATCGCCTACCCTAAGTATAAATAGGTAGTCTCCCTTTTTTATTCCGTGAGTCTCCGACGCGGTGGTCATAATCTCGTCGTCGCTCGTCCCGATAACTTCGCCCATTATAGGAATCTTCTCTTCTATATAGTTGATTACTTGCATCGTCGCTTTATCGAGCGCCGATCTATATTGCGGCGAAAGGTCTACGTCCTCTCCGGTCGCTCCGATAGCGTTTATAGGTCTGCTGGTAAGATTTCTCGGACCTTGAATAATCATCCCCTCGGCGCTTACAAAAAGATTTTCCTCCTCTTCCGCCTTAATTATATTTGTGAACTCAATAACGCCTGTATTCGCGTTTGTTACGGTTAGAGATACTTCGACGGCTACTTTCAATGAAAAATACCCGCCCATCTGAGTAACTATGGGGTAAGACTGCGTTATTTTACCGACGACCGTGTAACCGGCTATCCTGAGATTTCCCATTTCGATAGTCGCGTCCCCTTCGGAAAACTCGTCGTAACCGAGCTTCATTTGTTCTTCAAGAACCGCTTTTATATCGCTGTCGCTACCAAGCATCGTAAATCTGCCGGTATTCGCCAACTCGGCTTTAACCTTCTCATCCATTTTAAATTCGTAATCGTCTATGGCTTTGAGAAACGCCTTGGAAATATCAAACCTCATCACCCGCAAAACCGGTTTAACAAATTTCATTTTTTTCTTGTTTTTTATTCCTAGAACAAAGTCCGAATCAAAACCGGATGGAACGACTAAATCCTCGACTACTTTTGGAAGAGCGCCTTTCTTTTCTTTTCCCTTTTTTTCAGTAGTTTGGCATGAAAATAACAAAATTATAAAAATAAAAAATAATATTCGCGATATATTCTTCATAATAATCCCTTTTAAATTTTAATATATTTTTGCAGTTCTACTACTTTGTCGAATAATTTTCTATTCTTCTGTAAATACGTCTCGTACCTTTTCTGATAAAATTTACCGTACGCAGAAATATTATCAAGATCCATTTTGGTCATACTGGAAAATTTAGGATCGGAAGGGACATTTTTCGCCACATATTCTGCGATTTTTTTAGAAATTTCAAACGGATCCAAAGAGAGAGTTATCGCGGCGGTTTCCAGCGTCATCGCGGCAAACATCTCCACGATAGCGACAACCTGTAAAGCGCACCCCGCTCCTATAGCGTTAACAAATTCGCCGCCTGTTCTTATTCTCTCTAACGCCTCTTTATTTGACTGCTTGATTTCGTCAAGATAAGATTTGTTAGCAAGCAAAAAATTAACCATTATCTCTTTATCGTTCATTCTTTTATTCTTCTTTTTAAACTGCTTTATACCTTCCAGCAAAGCGTCTTTAGAAGAGGTATTTAGAAGCATCCCTTCAAGTTCGATAATCATATTCTCTAAATACTGATTTTGAGCGACTTCGTACGCTTGAAAAAGCAAAGAAGCCGTCATTATTTTGTCGTATATTTCAGACCCCAATCTTAAAGAATAAAACTCCTCGTCTTTCAAAGAGTTTTTCAACACCGTTACTCCGTCTCTTACGGCGATATTGCCCTTTCTGCCAAAGATCAGTCCGAATTCGTTTGGCTCGGCCGGTTCGTAAACAGGAATCCCGCCTCCGCCCTTAGCAATATAACTTCTGATATCTCTAGGCGTCTCCACTCGTCCTTCGATAAGCGTCGCCATCCCGTTTTTATCAAACTCAATATTCTTCACGACATATACCGGATTGTAGTTATCGGATTCCAAAACGCATTCGTATATACTTAAAGCCGCCTCGCCTCCGGTAATACCGGACATAGCGTAAGCTATCTCGTCCAACAAAGTCTCGGGAGTTAATCTTGTCCCGTATTTTCTCATGGTTTTAATACCGGGAATTACCCCTTTCTTTAACTCAACCGAATTCGCCGTAGTCTCGCATAAAAATGAAAATAAAATCGACAAAATTATAAAAAACGTCGTCGTCCTAGTACCTCTTTTCATAAATCTTCTCCTTATTACTTATCATTATTTATCGTTGTCCCTATACTAAACGAAATAATTTTTTTTATCAACAATTTTCGAAATTTTTACAAAAATATTACTTATCATTATTTATCGTTGTCCCTATACTAAACGAAATAATTTTTTTTATCAACAATTTTCGAAATTTTTACAAAAATTTCAAACAGAGAAAACGGCGCATATGTGTCAAAATAAATTTGACACATATGCGTCGGGCGCGCGGGACGCGTAATCTCCAATTCTTTTTAATTATGAGAATATAAAAATATTCAAAACGGGAATTCCCGTTTTTATCTCGTGCGCGTCCTTCAGAACGGAACGACAAGTCGGGGAATAATTTTGACACATACGGGGCTTTTTTTGACACATATGCGTCAAATTATTTCCCATCCCCCAACCCCAAAAAACCGACGGGCTACCTAAATAATTCAGATAATAATTGACAGGCGAAGATTTTTTTTATAGATTATGCCAATGAGCTGGATAATAAAAGCCGAAAATATCGGTAAAAAATATATCATATCTCATCAAAAAAAACAACGTTATCAAACCATTCAAGAAGAGACTATAAAATTGGCAAAAAAAGGGGTAAAAAAAATACTATCCCCTTTTATATCAAAATACAGAGATAATACTCCTCGAAAAGAGGATTTTTGGGCGCTTAGAGACATAAACTTCGAAATAGAACAAGGGGATAGAGTCGGCATTATCGGCAGAAACGGCGCCGGCAAATCAACTTTACTCAAAATACTATCGCGAATAACCGAGCCGACGACCGGTAAATTTACCGCTAAAGGTAGAATAGCGAGTCTGCTCGAAGTCGGAACGGGATTTCATCCGGAACTTACCGGACGCGAGAATATTTTCCTAAACGGCTCCATTCTTGGAATGTCGAGAGCCGAAATAAAAAAGAAATTCGACGAAATAGTCGCCTTTGCCGAAGTAGAAAAGTTCCTCGACACGCCCGTTAAACGATACTCCTCCGGCATGTACGTTCGCCTCGCTTTCGCCGTCGCCGCGCATCTCGAACCGGAAATCCTTATCGTTGACGAAGTTCTCGCCGTCGGCGACGCGCAATTTCAGAAAAAATGCCTCGGCAAAATGGAAGAAGTGAGCAAAGGCGAAGGACGAACGGTGCTTTTTGTCAGTCATAATATGGGCGCGATTCAAAATTTGTGTAATAATTGTATTGTACTAGATAAGGGTAAAATTTTGGTTAGGTCGAAAACTTCGGAAGCTATATCCTATTATTCATCGTTAGGGTTAAGTAATTCGTTAGGAGAAGTTATTCTGGAAAATCATAAAAATAGATTATCAGGAATGCAAAAAATTTTAAAAAAAGTAACATTAAAATCAGTTGACGGCAATATTAAAAATGATTTTTTTCAAAATGAGGATATTTGTATAGAAATTGAATATGAAACTAATAATTATGAACATCTTGCCGGAGCAGGTTTTATAATTTATTCGATTGAAGGAGTTAGAGTAGGCGGCGGAAATACTTATATGAATTTTCAGCCGCCTCATATAATACCCAATAAAGGAAAAATACAGTTTATAATAAAAAGGGAGCAAATAAATATTGGAAATTTTAGCGTAACTGTATCTTTAGGAGATCATCAGGGCGGACTAGTCGATAAAGTTGAAACCGCTATTGATTTTTCAATTTTGCAATACGATATTTATGGAACGGGATATTTACTTAGAAAAGAAGACGGAATAATGTCTTTGAATTTTAATTCAAAAATTTTTACTGAATAAAATGAGAAAATTTATAAAAAAAATCATATTAAACATCTCTAGTAATATATTTAATTTTTTAGACAAGAAAGTATTGAAACGATATTATAAAACTATAAATTTAATTAATTATTATACAAATACCGGCGCTTTAAACTCTTTCAATTTTGATTATAATAATATAATGGTTCGCGCTCTTAACTATGTTCAGTCGATGAAAATCGGAAAAAAAATTGGCGAATATAAATTTGCCGGCTCTTGTAAAAACCCTAACATATATTCTTCAGCTTATGCTTGTATGATATATTCTTTATACAATAAATTAAATAATTTTTCAGAAAAAGAAAAAAACGAATGGAGAAATTATTTTGATTCTTTTCAATCGGAAAGCGACGGATATTTCTATGATAACTCTTTATTAAATGATAATTATAACAAATTAGATTGGTGGGGAAAAAGACATTTGGTTCTTCATTTAATAACATGCTATAATAACTTAGGTTTTGTTCCAAAATATAAATTCTTTTTTTTAGAAGAATATTATGACTTAAATAAATTTGAAGAACGATTAGACTCTATGTTTATGCAATATGAAAAAAAACTCTCATTAGATATTGATAATTTTATCATGAACATAGGCGCATTACTTCAATATTCTCGCGATACGTGGAAAGATCATAAAGCTGAAGAGTCGGTTAAATGGCTATTAGAGTATCTTGAAAATAAAATAAATAAAAATACAGGATTATGGACAAATTGCGATATTTCTACCTTATCCAATTTATCAAGAACAGTACAATTTGCATATCATTTATATCCTCTGTTTTTATATGATAATTATCAAATTAATCTAAAAGAAAAAATTATTGATAATGTATTAAAAACTCAAAATATATTCGGAGGATACGGGGTTTCTTTAAATTCCAGCGCTTGCGAAGATATAGACTCAATTTATTTATTAATCAAATTATCAGAAAAAAATAATTATAAAAAAGAGTCAATTCGTAATTCTTTACAAAAAGCTCTTCCTTGGATTTTAGCAAATATGAATGAAGACGGGGGCTTTGTTTTTAAAAGAGATGAACCGCTTATTTATGGGCATAAAGAAATGAGCAGTATTGAAAATGAAAGCAATATGTTTGCAACATGGTTTAGAACATTATCTTTAGCTTATTTAATAAAATTTTTAAATATCAAAAATGATTACAAAATTAATCGTTGTCCGGGAATGGAGTTTTAATGAAAAACATTCTTTTAGAACACATACCTTGCGATTTATGCGGAAGTAATAACTATAAAATTCGTTATCGAAAACCCGATACCTCGCTATGGCTAAATCAATTTGAATATCCCGTGGTAGAGCGTATAAATTGCGGGCTTGTTTTTGTTAATCCAAGACCTACGGAAAAATCAATGGCTGATTTTTATACAAAAAATTATCATGAAAATAGAGACGGTCGCGAAACAGGAACTTTTTATTATAAATTTTTGTTTAAATCAGGGGGAAATTGGCAAAAAATATATTTTAAAAAATTAAATATCATCCAAAAAATAGCGGGAAGAATTGGTTATTATTTTGATAAAATTATTTTTAATAGTCATTGGGAAGCCAAAAATAAGAAATCAGGCATAATGATTGTTGAATTTCAAAAAAAGGAATATATTTGAATACAATAAAAAGCGCCTTTAATAAAATTAATGATTATATAATTAATTTGCTTTTACGACGAAATAAGTTTAGAGATATTAATAAAATTACTACTCATCTTACAATTCAAGAAAAATATTTATTATATAAATTATCTTCTAAAACGACCGGTATATTTGTCGAAATCGGTTCTTATATTGGCGCGTCGTCATGTTTTATTTCTGAGGGAATTTTAACATCAAAAAAACAAAGCAAACTATATTGTATTGACACATGGGAAAATCAAGCAATGACCGAGGGATTAAAAGAAACATATAATCAATTTATAAGTAATACTAAACAGTATAAAAATATAATTATACCGATAAAAGATTTCAGCTATAATGCGATTAAATATTTTATTGAAAATAATATAAAAATTGATTTCCTATTTATAGACGGCGACCACAGTTACGAGGGGGTTAAAAAAGATTGGGATTTATATTCCCCCCTGTTAAAACCCAACAGCATAGTTTTATTTCATGATATAGGCTGGGCTAAAGGGGTAGAAAGAGTTATTAATGAAGAAGTAAAAAGAAATTTAAAAAAACATGGTTCGTTGCCCAATCTTTTTTGGGGTTGGATAAAAAAAGTCAAAATAAATTAAAAAAGGAATTAATATGATAAATAAGATCAAATTATTATTAAAACAAAAGTTAAAAAATTTTATCAGAGCAACGCTCTTAGAAGAAATAGATGGTTTGACGCAAATTCAATCTCAAATGAAAGAATTTAATAATGCCGACGAGGATATGTTATATTCAAAAGTTATAAAATCAACTTCAATAGAAAATATAATTGATAGATTTAAGAAATTAAATATCCCGGTTATTTATGAAAAAATTGATATTATTGATTTTAACAATTGGAGAAAAAAATATAAAGAAATAGATAAATATTATAGATATTTAAGCGACGTTTATATTGAAAAAGTATTAGAACATTATTTAACAATGAAATTTTTAGACATAAAAAAGAAGGACACATTGATAGATATTGCCGCTCTCGGCAGTCCTTATGCAAAAACATTAAAAAAACGCTTAGGAAACAGGTGTTTTTCTCAGGATTTAGTTTATGAAAAAGGAATAAAAAAAGATAAAATAGGAGGAGATGCCGGTTTTATGCCAATATCCGACTGTTTCGCCGATGTATTGACTCTTCATTGCGCTTACGAATGTTTTCAGAGCGATTCAGATATTAATTTTATAAAAGAAACTCAAAGAGTATTAAGCAATAAAGGCAGATTGGGAATAGTTCCGCTTTATGTAGACGACGTTTATTTTGTAATGACTGGACCAAAATATGATAAAAGAAAAGTTAAAGCGGAAGATGGCGCTAGATGGATATGGAGGGATGATAAATGTCAATCGGAACCATTCAGCAGACACTATAATCCCGAATCTTTTAAAGAAAGAATTATTAATAATATTTCAAATATGAAATATAAAATTATTCATTTCACAAATATCAAAGAGCTGGAAAAATATTATAATAATCAAAGAATATACTGTAATTTTATGTTTGTTTGTGAAAAACAATAAAGGATTTAATTATTGCAAATATCAGTCATAATACCTACAAGAAATAGAGCATCTTTACTAAGTAGAACGTTAAATTCAATTGTTGGGCAAACTTTAAAGCAAACTGAATTTGAAACGCTAGTAATCGATAATGGCTCAAAAGACGATACAAAAAAAACAGTCGATTCGTTTATAAATAAGATTGCTAATTTAAAATATTTTTACGAAGAAACGCCGGGACTTCACGTCGGAAGGCATCGAGGATTAAAAGAAGCTCAATCCGATATTTTGGTATATGCCGACGACGATATTGAAGCGTTTCCAACATGGCTTGAGGCGCTCAAAGAAAGTTTCAAAGACGATAAGGTAGTTTTAGTAGGCGGTAAAATTTTACCAAAATGGGAAGGCGAGGTTCCAGATTGGATAACTAAAATGTGGGAGAAAAAAAACAACTTAGGACAATGTCTTGGTTATTTAAGCATACTTGATTTCGGCGATAATAATATTGAAATCCCCGCCGGTTTTGTCTTTGGATGCAATTTTTCAATTAGAAAAAACATATTAATTGAAGCGGGCGGATTTCATCCCGACGGAATGCCGCAAGAACTAATTAAATTTAGAGGCGACGGGGAATCATATGTGTCAAAATTCATTGAGGAAAAAAAACTCAAAACAATTTATAATCCAGACGCTTCAGTATATCACATTATTACAAAAGAAAGATTAACAATTGAATATTTTTGTAAAAGAGCTTATAATCAAGGAATATCAGATTCTTATACGTATTTAAGAAATAATAAATCTAGTTTAAAAACTAAGAGGGAAAATACTAAAATTATTTTAAAAAATATTATTAAAAGATTATATCTGTTTATTAAAAAAGATAAAGAATCATTAAAAATATTTAAAAATTACTTAAATGGATTTGAATTTCATAAACGCGAATTTAAGCGGGACATAAATTTAAAAGAGTGGGTCTATAAAAAAAATTATTTATAAGGCGATTTAATGAATGAAAAATTTATTTTGATTATTCAATACGATTTTCCCATTTCGTCTATTACTACGGATTTAATAAAATCTCTTAATGAGAACGGTTATAAAGTTTTTCTGGTTCTTTGTTATTGCAAAGAGGGATTATTTATCGAGGTTAAATCTATAAATACTAAAGATAATGAACTTTTGATAATTAATTCATTTTTCCTGTTTAAGAGGATACTTAATAAATTATACTCAATCTTTATATCTAAAAATATCAGGTTATCAAAATTTATTTTCAAACTATTTAGAATCGATAAAAATATTATCAATTATTTTATTGTTAAAAAAATTTTAGATTACCTAAAAAAGAAAGGCGCTAAAATATCCTCTGTAATAGGCATTGAAAAAAAAGGAGTTATATACGGCGGTATAATTTCGCAAATATTAAAAAAACCATTATTATATTACAGTTTAGAATTATACACAGACGAACATCCAAATAATAGAAACAATCTAATAGCTCAAAAAATATTAGAACTTGAAAAGAAATATCATAAAATTAGTATTGCGACAATTATTCAAGATGAAGATAGAGCGGATTTTCTATATAATAATAATCTAATTGACGACAAAAATGTTAAAATTATTATTCCCGTATACAATAAGGGAAAGATAATTGAAAAGAGAACTAATTATTTTTATGACAAATTTAATATCAATAAAGATAAAAAAATTATCTTATACTTTGGAGTAATTAACAAATATCGAAATATTAATGAAATAATTAATAACGCAAATAGAGAAGATTATATTTTATTATTACACGGTTTAATATCAAACGATTATTATAATTCTATAAATAAAGAAAAAAACATTATCATTTCTAAAGATATGGTTGAGGAAAGTAAAATTTTTGATTTGATTTCCTCCTGCCATATTGGCTTAGCGATTTACAGACAGGATATTGTTAACGATAGATTAACAGTTTTTTCTTCAACCAAAATTGCCCAATATTTAAAATGCGGAATACCTATAATCGGCTGGAATAATAGCAACTATCAAAAATTATTTAACGAATTTAAATGCGGAGAATTAATAAACTCTTTTGAATCTTTAGACAACGCGATATCAACTATTTTAAAAAACTACGACGAATACAAATCCAACGCTTTTGCGGCATATAACAAGTATTATAACATCGATTTTACCATTAAAAATTTGACTTCATATTTAGAGAAAAATTTATAATCTCTATTTCCGACAGACAATCAGCGCATACCAACTGTTAAAATCGGGCTTTTTATCGGTAGATAGCCACTCTAGAGCGGTAATTTCGTCAAATCCGGCTTGTTTTAGCGCAAACTCCAATTCGGGAATAAAAAAATATCTCATTTTGTGAGTTTCATAAATTTTTTCAATAGTTTTTGATTTGGTATCTTCTACTATTACTTCATAATTGACGGCGACAACATTTTCGTTCGGAAATAAATCGGGGGTTGCAATGCGAATTATATTAGATTCATTATCGCTCATTTTCTTAGTCCTAACCGCCGGTCTGTCCGTTAATACTCCGGGACCGTACCAAAAGTCAAAAATAAAGATTCCCTCGCCTTCCAGATGGTCGTAAGCGTTTTTGAAAGTTTTAAATAAATTATCGTTAGTAGTTTGATAACTAATAACGTGAAAAAGAGAGATTACGCAGTCAAATTTTTTATTTAATTTGAAATTTGCCGAATCGCAACAATAATAATCAACGTTACTATTTATCTTTAATTTTTTTGCGACGTTAATCATATCCTGAGAAATATCAATTCCGGTAAGATAATACCCCTTTTGCGATAGTAAAATATCGTGATTGCCCGAGCCGCAACCGATATCTAAAATACGATTTACTTTAATTGAAGAATATTTTTTTATCAACGAATCTACGTAATCTACTTCATCCCGGTAGTTTTTATCTTTATATAGAAGATCGTAATATTTTGCATACGCTCCAAATTGAGGAAGGTTCATTTTTTATACCCTTTTATAATATCGCATATATATTTGATTTTATCCTCGGTAAGGGAGCTTGCCGAAGGAAGATAAAAACCGTTTTTTGAAAGATTTTCGGTTACCGGATAGCCCCCCGAGCAGTCGCATCCGTATTTTCGCAACGAGGGCTGCTTGCTCATTCCAACAAAAAATAGCCGCGTATCGATCTTATTATTGTTCAGATGATTTATTAACTCGTCTCTTGTTCTACCATATTTATCCTCTTCGATCGACAAACCGTTCATCCAATAGACGTTGAGAGAATCTCGAGTCGTTTCCTGTAAAACAATCCCTTCGATTTCAGATAAATATTTTTTATAGAGATTCCCGTTTTTAATTCTCAACTCTTTGTAATAATCCGCTTTTTCGACCTGAGCGAGTCCGATTGCCGCGTGAATATTCGACATTCTGTAATTATAACCGACGTCGTTATGTATATAATTTCTATTTCCATCCAGAGGGAAACAGAGATTTTTATAGTATCGCGCTTTATCATAAAACTCTTCGCTGTTAGTCGTTATCATCCCCCCCTCGCCGGTAGTTAAGTTTTTATTTGCAAAAAAACTAAAAGCGGTAATATCGGCTAACGCTCCCGTTTTTATCCTTTTAAATTCGGCGCCGACAGACTCCGCCGCATCTTCGATTATTAAAAGATTATACTTCTGCGCTATTCGATTTATTTTATCATAATCGCAGGGATTGCCGAAAATCGAGACCGGCATAATAGCTTTAGTTTTCTCGGTAATTTTTTCTTCTATCAAGTCGGCGTTAATATTCCAAGTTTTTTTATCGGCGTCGACAAAGACCGGCTTAGCGCCCGTATAGCATACGGCGAAAGCGCTCGCAATCATAGTAAAATCGGGAATAATTACTTCGTCCCCCTTTCCGACTCCTAAACTGACTAAAGCGAGATGAAGCGCCATAGTTCCATTAATAACGCAAACGGCATACTTAGCTCCGCAATATTCGGCAAATTTTTCTTCGAATAATTTGATATATTTTCCCGACGAAGATATCCAACCGCTTTGTAGAGCTTCTAATACGTAATCTTTTTCGTTACCGTTGAGATAAGGTTCGCAAACAGGTATAAATTTATCCATTTTTCAACTCTTTATAAATTAGAATTTAGGCTCTTTAATAACGCAGTTAAACCTTGTTTTATCCTGATCGCCGGCGTAAGGACCTTGCTTAACTTCGATCATCTCTATCTCCTCAATTACTTCAAAACCATGCCCTCCGCTCGAAAGTAAAATTATATCTCCGGATTGAAGAATTCTACTTTTTAAGTAATTTTGACAATCGTCGAAAAAATCTACTCTTATTTTACCTTTTTTTATGAATAAAACTTCTTTTGTATATTTCACCTCTCTACTTACGGGATTGTGAACGTGGGGTTGTATAAGTTTACCTTTTGGATGTTTCATATATGCAAGCTGTTGCGAAAAATCGTCCGGCGTAAAAAAATGAATTCCGTCTTTTGAAAATGAACTATATATTATTATCGCAAGTATTTCATCGTTAAATTTTATCTCTTCGAGCATTCTAAATCCTTTTTTCTTTCTAACAATAATATTTTATTGATTAATATGCAACTTTTTTTTGCCTACATTGCGCTCCGCCGTATTTTAACTGTCTATGATTTATTATATTAAAAAAATCGCGATAACGCAAATATATTCAAACAGCTTAAAGCGCCCCGTCGGTTTTTTGGAGCGAGAGAAAATGACGCATATGCGTCAAAATAAAACACAAAAAAAAATCGGCATTAACGGAAAAAAAAGATTGACTTTTATCGATATATAAGATATATTGTTATCAACGACGCAGGATAGAGTAGTTGGCAGCTCGTCGGGCTCATAACCCGGAGGTCGTAGGTTCAAATCCTACTCCTGCTAATATAAAGCTCCTATTTCTAAAAAAACCGGCGGTTTGTCAAACCCCCGGTTTTTTTATTTTAAATCTGTTTGTAAATATCGACTAAATCATTGATTAAGAATTAGCCGGCGCGACAGGATTTTCCATCTTTAATTTTTCATAGAAATTCGCATAAGTCAAAGACATATACGGCGCAAGATAAATGTAAGCGATAGAAAACGTTATTCCGCAGAGTACAAACCACCAAAAAAAGCTCAATCCAAGGACAAAATACTCCCATTTATGCCCTTTCATCATCTGCTCGCTCATTTTCATAGCTTCCTGAGGTTTAATATTCGGATTATCTCTCATTACGTAAAAAGTCTGCGAAAGCGCAAGCGATTTGATAATACCGGGAACCATTAGAGCTAAAGACCACAAAATTACCTTCAATCCTATCAAGAGATAAGCGATCAAACTGTTAGTAAAATTATTAAACCCTTCAAATAAATTTGCAAACTTAGGATCGTTATTTCTAACGACGTTCAATAAAAAAATCGAAAGCCCCAACGCTAACGGACCGCCTAAAACTAGGGGACCGATAAAGGTAGCCGACGACGTTCCTAAAATGATAGAATTTACCAAAATAACTCCCAAAACAAGCCAGAACTTACCTTTCAGCTGACCTTTAGCGGCTTGTTTAATCTCTTTTCTTACGATAGCCATATTTTTTCCTTAAATGTTAAATTCTACGCGCTGCAAACTAGCGTATTGAGTTTAGTATAACAATAAAACTTTCCATTTGTCAATAAATTTGATAAATTAAATGATAAATCGTCAGTTTTTTTGGGAAATAAAAAATATTTTGTCCCATATGTGTCATTTTTTTTTCATCAAGGCACGGCGGATCATACATGCGTCGCATATGCGTTAATTTAAGGGGCGTCGCAATCCGTCTCATATGTGTCAAAAAAAGCCCGTATGTGTCAAATTTATTCCCCGACTTGTCGTTCCGTTCTGAAGGACGCGCGCGAGATAAAAACGGGAATTCCCATTTTGAATATTTTTATATTCTCATAATCAAAAAGAATTGGAGATTACGCGTCCCGCGCGCCCGACCCATATGTGTCAAAAAAAATTCGACGCATATGCGTCAATTTTATTTCCCAACAGTTATAATTTCATTCTGCGCCGGATATCAAGGTTTTAGCTACTTCTTTATTTTACCTTTTACAACGATAAGAAAAATTTGGGAGAGAATATTGGTTCGTTCGTAGGATTTATATCCCAAGAGGTCGCAAAACTCCTGAAGACTGTTTACGTCGCGCGAGTTGAAATAGAAGTTGCCGTCGCCGATGATTTTTATCTCATACTCGCGCCCTTCAAGTTTTTTAAGTTTACGTTGAAAATCAAAAATAACCGAGCTAAATTTATCGTCGCCTTTATTTCTAAAATAGTTATAAAATTTATTTATAGGTTTCTTGAGATATACAAGCTCGGAAAAAACAAATCCGCCCGTATTTTTTAATACTCTTTTGATCTCCTTGAGCAGAAATCCGTTTCTTGAAGGATCGCCTAATATATTTTTACCGATTACAAGGTCTATCGAAGCGCTCTTTAAGAGCCCTTCATTAATTTCGCCGTTTATTATCTGAATATTTTTAGACCTGAATTCGTTTCTCAAATTTAACGCCCTTGAGAGGTCTTTTTCAAAAATAGTCATAGAGAGATTTTTATACCTTTTAGCCAATATTTGCTTAATTAAAGCCGTTTCCGGAGAGTTTAGGCATAAAATATTAGAATTGTCCCTTACATAAGGCTTAATGTCTTCGTAATTAGGAATCGTTCTTTCGCGAGATAAAGAGTTGCGATTTTCGTTATTGCTACGAATATCAATATTTTTTAATAAATTCGGCATATAATAATCCCTATAATATACACTATATACTGATTATCGTAATAATCCAAATTTTAACAAAATATTTAATCTTTTCCTAATAAAATTTTACGTAATACTTTAGAATCCGATATTTGCCCCTGAATTTCGTCGAGAGCCTGAGTTCTTACCGCTAAACTTGTAAGAACTTTCCATGCAATTTCGGGTCTTCTGGATATCAAATCAAGAAAACCGCTCCTGTCGAGCTGATTTACAATCGCCTCGTCGCTCGCCACCATTATCGTCGCGGCTCTTTCGACGCCGATAATCATAGAAATTTCGCCAAAAACGTCTCCCTCGCGTAAAAACCCGCAATCTATTATAACGCCGTTGACCGCTCTCTGTACCGCCAATTTACCTTTTTCAAGCACATAAAGATATTTATCCTTAGTATCTCCTTGTCTTATAACTAATTCGCCTTTATACAAAGTTTTTTTCATAATAACTCCCGTTATCTTTATCTTTTAGTCGATTACTATAAAATTTATTTGATCAAATCCGGCGTTACTACCGTTTCTCTTTCGCAATAGTAACAACGAACCGTCGTCTTATTCATATCGGCTCTTTCCACTATAAACTTTGTATCGCAATCTCGATAATTATTTGTAACGCATATCGGATTTGGACATCTCAATATCGAATTTATTACTTCGGGCATATCGATTTTTCTTTTTTCAACCACCGCCCCGTCTTTTATAATGTTTATCGAAGCGTTAGGAGAAAATAGCGCAATAATATCCGTATGACTTTTCTCCAAATAAACGTTCTCAATTTTAATAATATCTTTTTTACCGATTTTTGAGGAATCAAAATTCATTCCTATCGATATTATCCCCTGCTCTTTAATACCGAGAATATCGATAATTTTCAAAGCCATCGGCGAGGATATATGATCTATCACCGTGCCGTTTTGAATTTTAAATACTCTATAAGGTCTCTCTTCGCTCATTGTATCGCCCCCGTAACTAGTCCTAATATCGCTTGCCGAACGGGTATTCCGTTATGCGCCTGCTCAAAATATATGGCGTTTTCAAGTTTATCTATAGACGGATCTATCTCGTCTAATCTCGGTAAAGGATGCATTATTTTTACTTTGGGATTTAAAACGCCCATCGTTTCTTCGGTTATCTTATAAGACCCCGCCACTTTTTCGTATTCCTGAAGATCGCCAAATCTCTCTTTTTGTATTCTCGTAACGTATAAAACGTCGAGATCCTGTCCAACCTCTTCGATAGAAGAGGTCTCGACAAATTTTATTCCGGAGCCCTCCAAATAATTTTTAAAATCAATTGGTATTCTGAGAAGTTTTGGAGAAATCAAAGTTATTTTAACGTTGTAATAGGATAGCGCCATTGATAACGAATGAGCGGTCCTGCCGTATTTGAGATCCCCCATCAACCCTATATTCAACCCGTCTATTTTACCAAACTGCTCCTTGATAGTATAAAGGTCAAGCAGAGTCTGAGTAGGATGTTGATTGGCTCCGTCCCCCGCGTTGATAACCGGTTTTGACGAGACTTCCGACGCCGCTCTCGCCGCCCCCTCGTACGGATGACGAATAACGATCGCGTCGCAATACCCGCATACGGTTTTAATAGAATCCTTGAGCGTCTCCCCTTTTTGTATCGAAGAACTCGACGGATCGGCTATCCCAAAATATTTACCCCCTAACAAAGATATAGCCGAATCAAATGAGAGCCGAGTCCTCGTAGATGGTTCAAAAAACAGACTGGCGAGAGTTTTCCCTCGAAGAGCGTCGGGATATTTATTGTTTTTTACTTCGTAAGTTTTCTTTAATATATATTCAATCTCATCCTTTTTTAAATCTCTAAAAGAAATTATGCTTTTACCCTTAAAATTCATATTGCTTACCTTTTAACGCTTATTTTGGACAAAAAAAAATGTCTTTCCCTATAAGGAAAGACATTCCGCCCTGTCGATATAAAAATGTATCTCTCTAAAAATTACTAACTTCATATCAAACATAGTATAACATTTTTCCTCACCGGTCAAGAACTATTTATTTGTATCCTGTCAGTTTTTTGGGGAATAAAAAATATTTGTCCCATATGTGTCAATTTTTTTGAGACAGGCTCGCGTTATCCATTTCCTTACCCCAAAAAACTGACGGATTACATTTATTTATAAAATTTTATTGATGTCATTCAAAAAATGAAAGTTTAATAAGATGTTATAAAATATGTTAAGTATGAAGCATCTTATTTTAATATCTAATATTTTCCTTATTATGCGCTTTGCGCGTCCGCTGAAAATTACGGCGCTTTCAAACCTTTCCTTTAAAATAAAAAGGACAATCGATAAATAACGGTTTCTATGAATAATAGAGTAAATTCTGGACAATTTGAGCGTAAAGAACTCTCTTTTTTTCCGATGTTCTCATCATATGTGTCAAAACGCCCCTTAAATCATGTATAATCTTTTGAATATTTATTTTTCCCTCAATTAATTCTAAATATTTCTCCGCTCCGTATTTAACTATACCTTCATAGAAAAAATTGATTATATCTCTTAAAATAACGGATATTCCGTATTCATTAAACATATAATGCCATTTTTTCAACATTTTATACTTATTATCATTTAATCTAACATATTTATGTATTCTTGACGTATCTTCAGTATCTATATATTCGTATTCCGACTTATGATCGCCTATTACTTTTTTTAAATTTTGAATATTTTTTGACATTTTTTCCATAATAAAATCGAATAGCTCGCGATTACTACCAATATTAAGCGTCTTTCTTAAATACTTAATATGCGAATCAATTCTTTTTGACGCAACAAAATGAAAAAGACGATTTGTTTTAACCATTTCATACTCCTTAAAATTATTTAAATCTATATATAAATAACAATAATTTTTTTTTTTGATTTACAAATTCTTAAAAAAAATTTGAAATATTTTTTTGATATTATAGAAATAAAAAAAATGATATTCATATGTGTCTAAACAAATTCGATATCTACGCTCCCGCAAAATTATCCTCGTCAAAGGTAAAATTACCGCTTTTTTAAATCGTTAAAATCCGATAAATATAGACAGATTTATTTTTTTTTGCTACAATGTCGTTGTAAATGAGAACCGTTAGAAGGCAGTATTTCTTATATATTGCGTTTGCCCTTGTATCTATGGGCGTGAATATATCTGTTCAGATAATCGCTGAATTAGTAATGTCAACTTTTGATATAGTTTTTTTTCAACAAAAAATATATGGAAATATAACTTACGGTTTTGGATTAAAAATTTTATGCGCGACAATTGTCGCATTTTTATTTAAATTTTTAATCGATAAACATTTTATTTTTCAAAATAAAAAGGATGGGATTACTAAAAACATTAGACAGTTATTTGTTTACGGTTTTTTCGCAATTTTCACAACTTTGATTTTTTGGGGAACCGTTTTCATTTTCAAACTTTTTTTAGAGAAAATTATCTGGGAAATAATCGGATCTATAATCGGTTTATCGGTCGGTTATACTTTAAAGTTTTTCCTCGATAAAAAATATGTATTTGTTTAGATATATTTTTGTTTATACGATAGCCGATAAGGTTTGTTTTAAATTGTAATTATAAACAAGAAGAAGTAAAAAAATAGAGGGGTTTATAAAATGGAAAAAAAAATTTCAGATAAGGATTTCGTTAATTCCATCGGAATTTGTTTAGGCGCCACGACGATGTCTATAGTAGAGATTTCGTCTAAAGGGGGCAAAATAGTTATTGAAAACGTTATTACCAAAGAGCACAGCGGCGATCCTAAGGGAACTTTGACCCATCATCTTGACAATTACGACCTCGAAGAAAAATACGTCGGGGTAACGGGTAGGAAATTCAGAGAATTTATAGATATGCCCTCTATAACCGAGCCCGAAGCGGTTGAGTTTGCTTATGAATTTTTGAATAGAGATAATAGTCAAAACATCGACGCCATAGTATCGGCCGGCGGCGAAACGTTTATGGTCTACGAGATCGATAAAAAAGGTAAAATATCGAGAGTTTCGTCGGGAAACAAATGCGCTTCGGGCACGGGCGAATTTTATATGCAGCAGATAAAAAGAATGAACGTCTCGGTCGAAGAGGCGATAGCGTTATCAAGAACTTCGACTAATCCGCATCAACTATCCGGCCGATGCTCGGTTTTCTGCAAATCGGACTGCACGCACGCGTTAAACAAGGGGGAGAGTATCGCCGACGTCGCCGCGGGACTTGCGCGTATGATTGCAAAAAAGATCCACGAGTTGATTGTAAAACTTAATTCAAAAAAAGTTATGATTGTCGGAGGAACGACCCAAAACGACGCGGTAATCCAATTCGTCAAAGAGATGATAGGCGAAGACGTCCAAACTCCGAAGGAAGCGCCCTATTTTGAGGCTCTCGGCGCGTCGCTTTGGGCGCTAAAAAACAAACGTCATAAGACTTTTGAAAAAGGTAAATATTATAAAGATAAAAAATCATCCTTCACGTTTTTAAGACCGCTGAAAGATTACGTCGATATGGTAGATTTCAAATCTATGCCGTATGAAAATCCCAAAGACGGCGATAGGTGCATAGTCGGTCTGGACGTCGGTTCTACCACTACAAAAGCGGTTTTATTTAGAATAGAAGACGAAAAGATATTGAAATCGATCTACCTCAGGACTAACGGCAATCCTGTAGAAGCGTCCAGAAATTGTTATAAATCTCTCTACGAACAGTTGAACGGAATCAAAGTAAATATCGTCGGAGTCGGCGTAACCGGTTCGGGGCGATATATTTCGGGGATTCACGCCGACACGGACGGAGTTATCAACGAGATCATAGCTCACGCCAGAGCCGCCGCTCATTTTGACCCGGAAGTAGATACGATATTTGAGATCGGCGGACAGGATGCAAAATACACATATCTGGTCAATTCGGTCGCGTCGGACTACGCTATGAACGAAGCCTGCTCCGCCGGCACGGGGAGCTTCCTGGAGGAGTCGGCTTACGAATCGCTCGGCGTCAAAATGGAGGATATAGCCGATATTGCTTTAAAATCGACAAATCCGCCGAATTTTTCGGATCAATGCGCCGCCTTTATCTCCTCAGATATCAATACCGCTTTTCAAGAAGGAATCTCAAAAGAGAATATTATCGCCGGTCTGGTATATTCGATCTGCATTAACTACGTGAACAGAGTAAAAGGCGCGCGACAAACCGGAAACAAAGTCTTTATGCAGGGCGGGGTATGCTATAACAGAGCCGTTCCCGTAGCTATGGCGGCGATTACGGGTAAAAAAATCGTCGTTCCTCCGGAACCGGGGTTAATGGGAGCTTACGGCGTCGCGCTTGAAATAAAAAATATGTTAAACACCGGTTTATTGAAAGAGAAAAGTTTTGATATTGAAACTCTTGCGAAAAGAGAGGTCGAATACGGCAAACCTTTTATTTGTCAAGGGCATCTGGAAAATTGCGACCGAAAATGCGAAATCGCTATGATTCATATTGAGGATAAAAAAATTCCATTCGGCGGCGCTTGCAATAAATATTATAACATTAAACATAAGCTTAAATACGACATAGACAAACTAAATCACACGTCGTATCGGAACGAGCTTTTATTCGAAAAATACATGGAGCCGGGCAAAAACGTAAAACCGGACGCTAAAGTCGTCGGAATTAACAAATCCTTTCAGATACATACGTTGCTTCCGTTGTTTTATAATTTTTTTACCGAACTCGGTTTGAAAGTCGTAATGCCGGATACCGTCAGACAGAGCGGGATAGATAAGGGAATGACTAGTTTCTGTCTGTCGGGACAGGTATCGCTTGGATTGTTCGAAGATTTACTTTTGAAAAAACCCGATTATATATTTAGTCCTCAAATTATGGAGATGCATGTTTCCGAGCAGAAGGAGTATCGAAAAGAATTCCAGACGGTGTGTATGTTTATTCAAGGGGAGCCTTTTTACCAGAAAGCGACCTTCTTGAGGGGGGTAAAGAACGGTCCGAAGATGATTACCCCCGCGCTGAATTTTATGAAAGGATTCGACGCGGAAGAGAATAAATTTGTTAAAATTGCCGTAGATTTGGGATTCAGCCAAAGCGAAGGTAAGAGAGCTTTCAACGTAGCTTTTAACAAACAACTCTCATTTTTTAAAGATATGAAGGCGGAAGGACGCAGAATATTGGAAGAATTAGAAAAAGATCCAAGCAAAACCGCCGTAGTCCTATTCGGCAGACCGTATAACGCATTCGCGCTTGAGACTAATAAAGGAGTCCCTTTTAAATTTGCCTCCAGAGGCGTCGAGATAATTCCTTACGATTTTCTTCCTTACGAAGAGGAGGAAAATTATAAAGGGACTTACTGGGAAATGGGACAAAGGATAATTAAAGCGGCGCGGATCGTAAAGAGGCATCCGCAATTGTTCGGTTGTTATTTGACTAACTTCTTATGCGCTCTCGACTCTATGATGGTTCCGCACTTTAGAGACGTCATGGCGACCAAACCTTCTCTTACTATAGAGGTCGACGGGCATACTGCCGACGCCGGCGTAAACACCCGAATCGAAGCGTTTATGGACGTAGTAAAAAATTATATTAAAATCCGGGATAAAATAACCGAAAAAGTCTCGGATTTCAAAAGAGCGGAGACTTATATCGACGGACAGGGCAAAGCTTGGTATATCGATTCGGACGGGAATAAATTGTCGTTTACTAAAGATAATATCAAGGCGCTCGTTCCGTCGATGGGCGATCTTTTTAATCTCGGAGTCGCCGCGGCGCTTAAAAAACAAAAATGGAACGCATACGCCCTGCCCGTCTGCGACAGAGAAGTTCTCGATCTCGGAAGATCCGTAACCACCAGTAAAGAGTGTCTCCCAATCATCAACATTGTAGGAGAAGTATTAAAATATCTCAAATACAGAGAGGACAAAAACGAAAAAGTCGCGGTATTCCTTGTATCGGCGGGGGGATGTTGCCGCGTCGGTCAGTATGAAATCTTAATGAAAACCGTTATAGACAAACTCAAATTGAGAAACGTCGGCGTCATTACGCTTGCTAACGACAACGGTTACGCCGGCTTGGGGGTTAGTTTCAGACTGGACGTAGCCAAAATCATTTACGCCGCCGACGTTCTCGACGATATACGATCCGCTATCAAAGCAATGGCGATAGATAAAGAGACGGGGATGAAAATATTCGACGAAGAGGTCAAAAAAATAATTGGCAGTATCGACGGCTCAAATAAAACTCCCTTTTTTAAACAGTTAAGAAATTCTTCAAAAATATTCTCAAAAATAAAACTTGAACGTCCGATCTCCGAAGCCAAATATATCGGGGTAGTCGGCGAAATTTTTGTGAGAAGGGATCATTTCTCGCTTATGGGAATTCCCGATAAACTGGCTCAGGCGGGATTCGTTATGCTCGACGCGCACGTTACCGAATGGAACAGATACGTCGATTTCTTGCGGCAAACCAAAATGTTTGAGATGAAAACCACCCTTCTTGGAAAAATCGAATCCAAGGTATCCGACTATATTCAAGACGTATATGAAAAGAAGATAAAGAAAATTTTTGAAAAAAGCGGTTTGTATGAAATGGAGATGATTGATATAAAAAAATTTATGAATCATTCAAAACATATATTCCCATACACGCTTACCGGAGAACCGGGACTCTCGTCGGGGGCGTCTCTATATCACCTGATTAACAAGTGGTGCGGCGTTATAAACGTAGGACCGTTCGGATGTATGAATAGCCGAATGACGGAAGCCGTATTAACCCCGGAAATGTCCGTAGAGGGAAAAGAGATCGCGGCAAACATAGCGGGCGAAACCGTCGATATTGCCAATTATAAAGAAAATATCGACGTTCTCCCTTTCCTAAGCATAGAATGCGACGGCAATCCGTTCTCGCAAATACTGGAAGCCCGGTTTGAAACGTTTATTCTACAAGCCGAAAGACTATATAAAATTATGACGAGCGAACGAAATAAAAAATAGTATTGGATATATAAATGGATATAAATAAAGAAGTTATTTGCGTAACTTGTAATAGCAAATTAACTAAAATTAAAAACGATGTTGGAGACGACGGTATATTTATATGTAATTCTTGCGACGATCTTTTCCCTATTATAAACTCAATATATGTTATGCTTTGTCCGGAAGATGCTTTTTATAATATAGAATATAATTTTTTTATAAAAAACGAAAAGTTTTTAAATAAAAACAATTTATTTTATAGATATAAAAAAAGACTAGAATTAATAGAAAAATATTCTATTAATCAATCGTGGGAAAAAGAAGACGTTAAATATTGGGATTCAAAATATAATCAAAGAAGTATAATAAGCGCGTCTGAAATTAAACCCGCTTTAAAAATCGGCGGAATTCGATTGTATAGAAGAAATAAATATTTTTTTAATAAGATAAAAGAAATTTTAAAACAAAAAAATATTACTTTGTTAGAAATAGGATGCGGCGAAGGCGATACCGTTTTAAATTGTTTAAATCCGTATTATTATAATTATTATTACATCGCAAGCGATTATTCATTTAACGCCCTTTTATATCTGCAAAATATTTATAAAGGTCTAAATAATGTTCAGCTTATACAATGCTCGGGTTCAAAACTTCCATTTGCAGATAACGCAATTGATGCGATCGTCGGTTTAGGGATTTTACATCATATGCCAAAAAAAGAAGAAGAACTAAAAAATATTATACCTAAAATTAGTCAACATGGATATTTCATGACCTTTGAGGCTTTTGTCAAAGATTCAAAACTACCGTCTGTTTTCAAAAATATTTATGATAAATGGATTGAACCGGATAAAAGCGCTCATGAAGAAAGAATCGACCTTAAAAATTTTATTAGGATTTCAAATCAACTCGGGAAACTAGAATTTATTAAATACGAACACACGCCCTTATTAACAGTACTTAATAAAATTTTTGGAAAATATATAAATAATAATTTAGTTCTAACTAAATTATTATTTATATTAGACGATATGGTTATCTATTCAATTGGAAAGATTATTAGACTATTTAAACCCGGAGCATGTTACGCTATAATAAAAAAAGCGGGATTTTTATAACCTGTCGGTTTTTTGGAAATAGAATTTGACACATATGTATCGATTTTTTTTGGCGACGCAAGCCCCGATAAGGTCTCGACATGAAGGACGTTTGGTATTTTAGTATATTCAAAACGGGAATTCCCGATTTGATCGGGGCGTAGCGCGACGCATGTAGCTCCATATGTGTCATTTTTCATCGGGGAGCGACCCGGCGGTTATGTAACCCATATGTGTCATTTTTTAAGAGACAGTCCCAACCCTGACGCATATGCGTCCAATTTTATTTCCCGCCCCAAAAAACCGACGAGGTACGACGGTAGTTAAATTTTTCTTGCCAATATCCAGAGTTGTTCGTCGCCGCCGCCAAAATCCGCTTCATTATCGCTCTTTAAGATTTCAAAACCGTTCGATTCCAATAACTCTATATATTTATCCGCGCCGTAACCGCTCCACGCCATTTTGACGTTTCCGCAAAAATCGTAGTCTATCTCCGTTTCGCCGGTATCTTCGACGCCGGTCGTGATCAATAATAGAGCGTCGGCGGCGCGCAAATAATCGTAAATCATTGCGATTACCGCTTGATGCTCCTCTCTCGGAATGTGAAATAGAGAATATAACGCTACGACCGCGTCAAAACTGCCGTTATCAAATTTATGTTTGGTATAATCTCCCGTTATAAAAGTCCCGGTTTTTACATTTTTTTGAGCGGTTAGAACATGATTTTCGGCGAGATCGATACCGGTAATTTTATGACCTTTATCCGCAAGATATAGGTCGTAAGGAAGCCCCGTTCCGCATCCCAAATCCAATATGTTAGAATTCTTTGGCAATTTTTCGACGAGAATATCAAAATATTTTTTCTCAAAATTATTTAATTTATCGTTTCTACCAAAGTATTTGGCGTATTTCCCAAGATTATACCCATTTCTGACTATTTCTTTCATATCTTCGCCGTTTATCTTTGTCATAAGCGCTCTTTTAAACGTATTTTCGGACAACTAATATTTTCTTCGTAATTTAGAATAAAGTTTTTGATTTTACCGCAAAGAATTTTTATATCGTAAATAAAAACTAATTGCCGAATACCCCTCTATCCATAACGGCGGTCGTATGATAATCGCCGGTAGCGGAATCTACAAATTCAGGATCGTTTTTTGAACAGGCGGTTTCGTTGAAAGTTCCCGTCCCAGCCTTTCCCGTCTGATAAGTCGAATCGCCGATTGAAAGCGTCGAGTCGTCATCGGCGACGTTAAAGTCTGCGTTGTCATTGCTATAATTATTCCAAAAGATAGATTTAGAGATTTCTACAACCGAATCTTTCTCAACGTAAACCGCATTACCAACGCTTCCGTCGGCTCCAACGTTATCGGCAATCGTACAGTAAGAAAGCGTCGTTTTCGCAAATGTCGACCCGCGAGGACCGTCTACGTAAAGTCCTGCGCCTCCTCCTCTGTCTGAAGAATTCTTAAAGATCAATTCGCGCTCCATACGAACGTTAGCCCCCTCGTCTATAAACAAACCGCCGCCAATTAAAGGAGCCGAATTCCCCGTATAGATATTATGCGATAAGGTAAGATATATATCGTTTGTATAATCGGCGCCGCCGCCGTCGACAATCATCCCGCCGCCCCAACCGTATCCGGCAGTTTCGCCGATGCGGTTATTGCGAATTATATTATGCGAAACCGTCCCTCTCCTTACGCTGAGATATACGCCTCCGCCGTGATCGGAATGTCCGATATTATTTTCAACGATATTCTCGCTGATAAAAACAGACTCGGTCGTATCTCTAAGATCGACGGTTATACCGGCGCCCTTACCGCATTGATTATTACGGACGCTGTTTCTTATTATTATCGGCGAAACCCCTCTCGTAAGTATTCCGCCTCCGTAATCTCCGTTACCGGAAAGACCGCGATTATTTTCGATAATGTTGTTTGATATCTCGACGTCGATCTTTCCGCCGTTGCCTAAAGAAGTATAGGAAACTCCCCTTGTTCCGCCGTCGATAGTAAATCCGTCAATCTTGGAATAAATTCGTACCCCATCGCCTCCGCTAAATTCCATCGAAACAACGTCGGCAGTTCCGTTTCCGGCGATTCTGGATACGTAAGCCGATATATTTCTGTTATTAAAATTTCCGCTTTGATAACCCCCGAATATTCGCAGAGCTTTATCTCCCGGTATGATAATATTTTCAGCGTAAATCCCCTGCGATACTTTTATTATGTCGTCGGACGACGCAAAATCGATAGAACTCTGTATAGTTTTGAAAGGATTAAGCTCCGAACCCTCTCCGCTCTGCGCGTTGGAAGCGTCGACAAAAATTATAGTTCCGCTGAAAGGCAAAACCGTTACGGTAAACGTAGTCGGAGTACTTGAGGACTTTTGATCGGAAACGGTCAGTTGAATTTCATAATCGCCGTCGCGATCCGCGGCTATAGAAGTATTTACAGTATTATCAGAGGAAAGAGCCGCGTCTGAACCGGTCGGTTTCGACAATATCTGCCAGGAATAATTTAACGGATCGTTATCGGCGTCGTAACTTTCGCTTCCGTCTAGAACGACCGTCGCTCCGCTCTTGACAAACTGACTAGCCTTGATTTTTGCGACAGGCTTTGTATTTGCGACAGGTTCCGTAGTATCGTCTGAATCCGGACCGGTAATTTCTTTCGGCGAACACCCCGTAAAAATTATAGAGACTATTATTAGAGATAAAACAATCTTAGTTATCTTTTTCATAAATTAATAATATATATAGAAAAAAATCTAATTTCTGTCAATATCAAAATTTAGTCGGCTTTTTGGGGGATAACAAATAATTGTTACATATGTGTCAATTTCTATCGAGGAGCGCTTGCGTCGCATATGCGTCAATTTCCTACTTAAGCATCATATGTGTCAAAACCCCGCAAGAACCTAAAATGCCGCGCATATCTCATTTTAAGAGACAGTCTCAACCCTAACGTATATGCGTCGATTTTTATGCGACAATTACTACGCTTTGCTTTTATGAAAAAATATACAGTTTACTTATCTTTTTGTTTAATTTTTTAGTATACTTGAACCGACAGAAAAATAAAAACAACCGAGGATATAGTTATAAAAATATTAGAATTTGGAGATACGCAAAACAGAAAAATTGTTTTTGTAAACGGGTTTCAAATGCCGTATCAAATATGGAATCCATATATTGAACGCTATAAAAAAGATTTTCATGTCATAGTTCCGATATTGCCCGGACACAATCCGAAGCAAAAAGAGGATTTTATTTCATTTGCTAAAACGGCGCAAGAGTTTGAACAGTATTATATTTCTCGCTATGGAGAAAGCGCGTACGCAATATATGCTATATCGATGGGCGGCGTTTTAGCTGCGACGTTATGGCAGAACAAAAAGCTGAAAATTGAAAAACTGCTTTTTGACGGTTCGCCTCTTGCGCCGGTTAACTCTTTTGTAAGGAAGACGATACTTCGATTTTATTTGAACGTAACGCGCAAATCGCAACAACGCGATGTAAAAACGGTCAAGCAAATTGAAAAAATGTTTCCGCCGAAATATGTCGATGATTTTCTAGACATACTTGATAACATGACCGATGCAACAATAAAAAACTGCGTTGAGGGGGCGACGCATTTCAAATTGCAAGAAACTATAGATGCCGGAAATACTAAAATCTATTTCTATCACGGAACAAAAATGAATGAAAAACTTGCAAAAAAATCAGCGCAACTTATATCGAAATATTACAAAAACAGCGTTGTAAAAATTTTCAAAGAAAGAGGACATTGCGAAACTATGATGCGGTATCCGGAACAAATGATAAAGGAGCTGGATGAGGCGTTGATGTAAAAGCTTTTTTATTTATTTTCTGGCAATCGCAATTAAACTGGGGATTTTCCCAAAAACTGACGGATTACCTATAAAATATAATATTTCAAAAAGAAAAATATTTAACGTATATGCGTCGATTTTTATGCGACAATTGTCGCGCGTTATCGACGCGACGCATATGCGTTAAACTAAAAACGCATATGTGTCAATTTTTCCTCGCCTCAAAAAACTTCCGGACAGAAGCAGTTATGGTTATGAAAACAGCTCGGAATGAGAGCCGGTTCTTTCGAATCTAATTTTGTCCTCATCAATAAATCTATAAATTAAGAGCCAGTCAGATTCAATATGACATTCTCTACGACCTATATGATTCCCAATTAAAATATGGTCTCTGTGTTTTTCTTCTAGTTGTTCTGAGTTGGCAAGTTGAGTCATTATCTTTTTGATTTTTTCCATATCTTTTTGACCTGATTTGAATATTTTTTTATAATCTTTTTCGAATTGTTTGGTAGTTTGAATAATTAACATTATTTTTCCATTTTCTGAAAAAAATTATCCAAAGATGAATAAGCGTTTATATTCTGATTGTTATCAGAATCTTTAAAAGTTTGTTCCGTTATCTCATTTGGAATTTTAATATTTTCTTTATATTTTAAGAAGAGTATATAATCGAGAATAGAATTAGCCTTGTTGTCAGGAATGTCGTCTATTTCCAAAAGAATTCTTTTTTTTATTGAAGTAGTCATAAATCAAACCTCTTGTTTAAATATACAAACAAATTGCAAAAAAATCAATATGGCAAAGTCAATATTTTTTCTACAAATAACTGTAATCCGTCGGCTTTTTGGGGGATAGAAATTTTAATCTACCTTTTCTCCAGGAAAAACGACGCGTCTTTAGAAAATATCTCGGAATCGTCGTTTTCTGAAATTATCGCCTCAAAGTTGGCGTGTCTTATAAAATATCCGGGGAAACTATACGACTCAATCGAAACCGACTTTTTATCGGCGAGCCCGTCTCTTATATAAAAAGTCGCGTCGTTTTTATACGTTTCGTTTTCTTCAAATTTGGCTAAAACCATCTTGTAAGAAGAGTGTTTTAGAAAATATCCCGAAAAATTCACAGACTCAAACGATACCCCTTTGGGATCGGAAAGCCCTTTGACTATTTTGAAAGAGCCGTCGTTAACGTCGATTTCCGTATTCAAAACCGTCAATATCGCGTTGTAATACGAATGTCTCATATACATTTCCGGGAAATTATACGATCTGAACGAATACGTTTTGTCGTACGAAAACTTAAAAAACGAACATGAAGATAAGGTAAAAAAAACTAAAATAATTAAAACAGTTCTTTTCATACTGACATTCTATTAAATAATATTTTTATTGTCAAATTAATTTTAATATTGTATGTTTATGTAGAAATATTTTATAAATTAAGGAGTATTTTATGATACTAATAGTGGGCGGAGCCGGTTATATCGGATCGCATATCAATAAGACTCTCGCTAAGTCGGGCTATAAAACGCTCGTCTACGACAATCTGATTTACGGTCATAGAGAAGCGGTCAAATGGGGCGAGTTCGTTCTCGGCGACGCCGGAGATATAGATCAACTCCGATTAGTATTTTCAAAATATAAGATAAGAGCGGTTATGCACTTTGCCGCGTTCGCTTACGTCGGCGAGTCGGTTACAGATCCGGAAAAATATTATATCAACAACGTGTCAAACGCCGCTACTTTACTGAAAGTTATGCGGGAATATAACGTAAAAAATTTTATATTCTCCTCCACCTGCGCGACCTACGGAATTCCGCAGACCGACATTCTATACGAAGACCATCCGCAAAACCCGATCAATCCTTACGGCTACACCAAACTTGTTATTGAGAATATGTTAAAGGATTACGGCAACGCGTACGGTTTGAAATACGTCGCGCTAAGATACTTCAACGCTTCCGGCGCCGATCCGGACTGCGAGATCGGAGAGCGGCACGATCCGGAAACTCACCTGATACCGTTAGTACTCGACGCGGCGATCGGCAAAAATAAAAACGTTAAAATTTTCGGGACGGACTACCCCACTCCCGACGGAACGTGTATCAGAGACTACATTCACGTGAACGATCTGGCGGACGCGCATATGTTGTCGCTCGAACATCTCTTAGAAGGGGGAGAGAGCCAGATATTCAACCTCGGCAACGGAAACGGTTTTTCAGTCCGCGAAGTTATAAAATCGGCGGAAAAAGTTACCGGTAAAAAAATACTCGCTATTGAAGATAAACGAAGAGCCGGCGACCCCCCGAAACTCGTCGGCAGCTCGGACAAAATAAAGAAAACGCTCGGTTGGTCGCCGAAGTACGCAAATATCGACGATATTATTAAAACGGCGTGGGAATGGCATAAGAAGTTGAACGCCTCTAAATAGTTGAAAAATATGAAGTTATTAACCAATTTTTTATCATATATAAAATCTAAAATTTCAATGCTGTTTATATTATACGTAGCTCTTGCAGGAGTCGCGACAATTGTCGATTTTACCGTATTGTTCGTAATGACTTCGGTTTTTAATATATGGTATCTCTTATCCGCGACAATATCCTATTTTTGCGGGATGTTGACGAATTTTACCCTAAATAAAATATTTAATTTCAAAAACAAAAGCAAACTTGTATTCAGACAATTTTTACTTTTTTCAATTGTCGCATTAATAGGTCTTGGTTTAAACAATCTAATCCTTTATTTGCTTGTGGACGTCGTAAAAACGCATATTAATATTGCTCCCCAATACGATGAAATCTGGCTTTTTTTTGCAAAATGCGTATCCGTTTTTATCGTAATGTTTTGGAGTTTCTTAGGACATAAGAAGCTGACTTTTAATCTGTTAAAATGAATTAATACATAAATTTTAATACTATAAGGGAATAAAAATGAATAAAAAAACGGCTATAATAATCGGAGCGGGACCCGCCGGAGTAACCGCCGCATACGAACTTCTGGAGAGAACGGACGTAATCCCGATAATATTCGACGAAAATCCTATTGTCGGCGGTATTTCCCGAACGGTAGATTATAAAGGGTACAAAATAGATTACGGACCTCACAGATTCTTTTCAAAATCCGACAGAGTGATGAACCTATGGCAGAAAATTCTACCGTTGCAAGGCAAACTTGCAAAAGACGACGTTATTTTGAACAGAGATATACCTTTATCGACAAAGCCCGGCGCCCCGGATCCGAATATCGACAATAAAGTATTGCTCTATAAAAATCGGTTGACGCGAATTCTTTATCTGAGAAAATTTTTTAACTACCCTATCGCTCTTAATTTTAATACTATCGCCAATCTTGGTTTTTTTAGAATGATAAAGATCGGATTTAGCTATTTGCGCATCAAACTTTTCCCGATTAGAAAAGAAAAAAACCTCGAAGACTTTTTTACAAATAGATTCGGCAGGCAGTTATATCTTACTTTTTTCAAAGACTATACCGAAAAAGTGTGGGGCGTCGACTGTAAAGATATACCGCCGGAGTGGGGGGCTCAAAGAGTAAAAGGGCTATCGATAACCAAAGTTCTAAAACAGGCGCTATCCGATATTTTCCGCAAAAAGAAAGATAACTCCATCGATCAAAAGAAAACGGAAACGAGCTTAATAGAGAGATTTATGTATCCCAAATACGGCGCCGGTCAGATGTATTCGGAAATTTGTTCGGAAGCGGTCAAAAAAGGCGCCGAATTATTTCTCAATCATAAAATCGTAAAAATTTTATGCGATAAAGATAGAGTCGTAGGCGTTGAAGCTAAAAATCTCAAAACCAACGAGGTAAAAAAGTATTTCGGGGATATAATATTTTCTACGATGCCGATCAAAGAGTTATTCGACTCGATGGACGCGGATATACCCGATAACGTAAAAAATATTTCCGACGGATTGGTATATCGGGACTATATGCAGATAGGTCTTCTCTTTAAAGATATGAAGCTAAAAAATAAAACTAATATCAAATCGCTTAACGACGTTATCCCCGACAACTGGATTTACGTTCAGGAGCCGGACGTAAAAATCGGAAGGCTTGATATGTTTAATAATTTCAGCGTCTATATGCTCGAAGATATGAATAAAGTTTGGCTTGGCGCGGAGTATTTCTGTAACGCCGGCGACGAACTCTGGAATAAATCCGATAAAGATATGATCGACTTTGTAGTATCCGAGCTTGAAAAAATCAATCTGGTAAGAAAAGAGGACCTTCTGGACGGAAAGAGGACCTTCTGGACGGAATCGTTCTCAAACAAGAGAAGGCGTATCCCGCCTATTTTGGAACATACGACAAGTTTGACGAATTGAAGGAGTATATTAATAAGTTCGAGAATCTGTTTTTGATCGGCAGAAACGGAATGCACAAATACAACAATATGGATCACTCTATGCTGACCGCTATGACCGCCGTCGATAACATTGTCGCGAATATTAAAACAAAAGAGAACATCTGGGCGGTCAATACGGAAGAAGAGTATCATGAAGAGAGGAAATAGAAAAGATATAATTTTAATTACATTAAATATAATATTAATCGTCGTTTCTGTTATAGGAATAAGGTTCTATAAAAATATTCCAATTAGAATAAATGAAAAAAACATAACAAAAACAAAATTTATTTTTGGACGGGACGACGGCTCTATTATATCAACAAATGTTTTTCTGCTAAAAAACGGTAGAATAAGGGGAATTATTGGAAATAACGAATTTTATTGGACTTATAAAAACAGTAATATAATATTTCTTGACAAAAATAAAAACAAAACTACTATTTTTAATGAGAAAAATAGTATACTTGAGGGAAAATTTTTATTAGACGATAGAATCGTCCATACGTTAACCCCCGTTAGATCTGATAATATATTTTTATATATAATTATATTGATGTTTTTCTTTTTTATTAATTTGTTAGTTTTCAAGATTTGTCAAATAAATATTAAAAATACCGCTCTATTCTTACTAAAAAATAGATTTTTGATCGCTCTATTATTTCTTATTCTCTATGTAGTATACTCTATTTTACCAATTTTTAACGCCGGCGTAATCGGCAGCTGGGATTTTGTTAAACATCTATATAGAGCGGAATTTCTTGCAAAGTATTTGGACGTTAACGGATTTAGTCTCGAACAATATAATGGATTTCAGGTATTTCTTTTTTATTTCCCCGGATTTTCCCTTCTTATCGCCGTTTTACATCTTTTAACGTTAAAACTGATTCCTGTAATTGTTATATATAAGTTTTTAATTCTATTCACATACGTTGCGCTACCCGCCGGGATTTATTTTTTAATGAAGATTTTTAACTTTAAAAAAACAAGTCGCCTGATAGCCGCGCTTTTTGTTTTTACATTTAATACTGCTTACGGATTTGGGTTTTCTTCTACATTTAAAATAGGGCTTGACGTTCAATTTTTTTCAGTATCATTAATTACTTTTGCGATAGGAGTCTATTATAAATATGTTTTATTGATGAAAGAGAGAAAGATTGTTTATACGCTTCTCATTTCTTTATTTTTCGCTTTTATAATACTCGTCCATCTTCAGACAGGAATTTATCTTGGAATATTACTTATTTTGTTAAATATCTTATTTTTTCTTAAGATTGAAAACAAAATAAATTATACGATTCATAATGGAATTGTAATAATTACGACTCTTTTATTAATTTCGTTTTGGTTAATTCCAATGTATATTAATTATGATTTATACGGAATGTCGACAGCCTTTGGTCGTCCTACTATCGATATTCTCATAAAAGATTTTATTGCAGGAAATTTTTTGTCTACAAACAATTATATTTCATATTTTGTTATTCTAGGATTAGTTTTTCTTGTTTTAAGAAAAAAAGAGTTAAATATTTTTATTTCGCTATCTATTTTAATAACTTTAGTTCTTTCATTTAAATTTTTTACGCCGAACAATAAAACTCTTTTAAGTTTAATGGGCATTCTTGAAAACAGGACTTTTTCGCCGTTATGTCTCTGGTTTTCGATAGTCGCCGGTAACTTTATTGGAGAATTTTATTTAATTATAAAAAGGATAATTTTTTTAATCTATAGATATTTTATTAAATTTTTTAAAAACCCCGCTTTAATTAAAATCATGAACTATTCAACTCGGTTTGCTCTCATTTCGCTCCAAATTGTTTTTATAATATTTTCATTTAATATTGTTCGGCAATATTTTAAAAAAAGCTCTCATTTGATTAGAACTGAATCAGACATTAAAAACGCAAAATTTTTTAAATTAATGGACGATAGTATCCAATTCATAAAGAAAAACGTCAATGATAAAGGTAAATTAGCGATGCAAATAACGGATTTTACTCCTATGCATCAAGAAATCAACGTTTATTATCAACTTAGAACAGGATTGCCTATTTTTGGAGGAGGACATAGCGAATCTTCTAAGGTTGCCTGTTTGTATTTTAGATATTTTAGCAACGACGCTATAAAAAACGCTAGCGCTTTAGAACTATACGATATTCTTAAAAAATTTAATATCAAATATTTTATCGTAAAAAATGAATCGTATTCTAATAAATTTGATATTGATTCAAATTATATACGATTATATTCAAATGAATTGTTAAAGTTATATGAAATAAAAGGAGTTAATCAATATTATATATCAAATAACAATAATTTATCCGTATTAAATTCAAAATTCGAGACGGAAATATCAAGACCAAAATTATATTGGGAAATTGACAACTATGTCCCGGATAACAAAATTGATTTTACTTTAAGTTATTCTCCTTTGTTAAGAGTAAAGCTAAACGACGAATATGTTAAAACAAATTCCGGTAAAGATTACAACGTCTATATTAATGTTATAAAAGTCGGATATAATAAAATAGAAATTTGTTATAAATTAAATTGGATTTATATCCTGTTTAATACTATATCAACTTTGACATTAATTTTTATAATAATATTTTTTTTGCTTCAAATATTAAAAAAAAAAGAATATTACCCTTTTTCAAATAAAGTAATAACGACGGTAAGTAAAAATTATGGGAAACCAAATAAATAAATTGCTAAGTAAATTTAAAATATTATTTGTTAAAAATAAAACAAGGATTATTAACTCAATTAAGTTTTCATCCCCAATAATTCTCGCAATCGTTCTTTTATCTTTTATTTCATTAAAACTTTTAAATAACTTTATAACTGCAAAGGAAGAAACTCCTATTAAAAACTTATCGACCATAAATTGGACTTTTGGAAGAACCGACGGTTCGATAATATCGGAAAAAATTATTTTTAAAAGGGACGGAAAGATAAAATATAGTCCGAGTTATAACGAGGTTTTTTGGAAAATTGAAAACGGCGCTCTTACTCTTATGAACGGAGCGAAACAAGCTACTACGGTTTTCGACAAAATCTATAAAAAAGACGGCTTTTGGGTTATGGAAGGCAAATTTCTTTTCGATAAAAATATTACTCATAAAATAATCGAAACTGAAAGATCCGATAAGAAATTTTATTTTTTAATAATTACAGTTTGTATATTATCTCTATCGGCGTTATTACATTTTTCAGGTTTATTAAAAACAGACAAAGCTAATATTTTTACGCAAACGCTGTTTCTTTCTATTTTTACCGCAACGCTTTTTATATACTCCGTCGATATACGAACCCCTTTTAACAATCGGACAAACGAGTGGCTAACGGGCGCTTCGATAAAATTTACCAATATGTGGATTAGAGAAAACCCCTTTAAACTTGGCTTCGGTATGTTCTTTAACCCGGATTCGATAGAATTTAAAGACCTGAAAAGCCGGGAGGTTTATTCGAGCTATCCGCCGGGCGTAATTATTCCGCTATATTTTCTTGGACTCGTCAAAGGAGAAGTCGATTCAAATATAATCATGATATTCAATCTTCTAAACCAATTTTTAATAAGTCTGACGCTTGGATTAATTATATTTTTCTTTCTGATAAGAATTAATTTCGATTATTTCAAGTCTTTTTTACTGTCAATTATCCCTGTAACGTTCTATTTATTATCGCCCGTTACTTTATATTTTCATCATATAGTTTACTTCAGCGATATGGCGATAATTTTACCATTCGTTTTGTATGTTTTATTAGAAGTCGTAAAAGATTTCGACAATAAAGTTCTTAACAAAATCGCCGATATTCTATCTCCGATTGTTTTATTTTACGGAGTATTTACCGACTATTTTTTTGTCTTTGTAGCGCTCGCCGTATATATTAAAAAATTGATATTTTTTGAATTCGGTAGAAATATTGTTACAATAGTCAAAAAATCGTTCTTTTTCGCTCTACCCGCTATTGCAGCCGCCTTAATATTCATAATACAGGTTTTTGCTTTAGGCGGCGTTAAACGATTAGTAGATATTTTTATGTTTAGGACCGGTCTGGATAAAAACGAAGCCGCCGACGCTTTTTTTGATAAATTCTGGCTCGGACATTTCAAAGCGGGATATTCGGAAATTCTTTTATATTTATTCTGGTTTAGTATCTCAATTTTTGCGGCAATATCGGCGTATTACTTCGCTATTTTTTTAATACGGAAAAAAAGCGTTCCGGTAAACTTAAAAAAGATTTTATCATTAATTTGGATTATAACCGCCCCCTGTATTTTACAAGTATATTTTTTAAAAAATCACTCTACGATACATTTTTTTTCGATATTGAAATTTGCCATCCCCATCGGAACGGTCTCGTTATTACTAATATGGATCGCTATATATATATCCGTAAAAAACGACGTTTTTAACTCTCAAAAATCCGAATTCAAACTATTTTATCCGCTTTTTGCAGTTTATTTTATATTCTTTTCTATTTACATAGAGGCAAATTACGGTAAATTCAGAAGATTTTACCCTCCATATCGCGATTTTAAACTCGAAAAGTTCGTTAAAAATAACTGCGATTATAAAGACGTCGTTTTTTCCACTTTCGCAGTTATTAATCCCGACCCTCCTCAGTATCTGGCGGCGGCGGAAAAACGAATTTATAAAATAAACTCGCTAGCCGAAATTCGCAACAAAGTGGAAAAAATAGATAAAGAATATGTCGTCAATTTACTAATCAAAACGGACAAACCGCCGCCGCCCGATTTACAATATCTATGCGATAAAAGCGAAAATGTATTGCAATACGACGAATTTGCCTTATACAAGATTTTCAAAAAAACTTTTTTGGATTTAAACGACCAATATGTTCCTCAATAATTTACCGATAAAAAATATTTGACACATATGCGTCAATATCATACGCGTTATTTCTCAAAAAAGCCGACGGCTTTTTTATTTTAATAAAACGAGTAAATAGTTGAAAATTATTTATAAATATGGTAAATATATTCAACAATATAAAGAGGCGCTATGAAATTTAAACTCCGGTCGATTAGACAATCTATCGTTACAAAAATTATAGTCTCTTCCATTACGATAGTTTTGGTATCCATGTTCGTTTTTGTGAAAATTCAAAACAGGAATTTGATAGGCAAAGAGAGACTCCCATACGACAATATTCAGACTATAACGTGGAAATTCGGCAGGGCGGACGGATCGGTTATTTCCGAAAAGATTCGATTGCAAAAAGACGGAAAAATCATCGGCTATCAGAGCGCAAACGAAAAAACTTGGGGCAAAAAAAACGGCGTTATCGTCTTTTACAACGCCAATAAGGTAATCACGACCAAATTTGATAACTACAAGAAAATTAAAGGTATATGGTACTTAAGCGGAACTTTTCTTCTCGACTCCAATATAATTCATACGCTTAAAGAGGCGGGAAGGTCCAACGTCGGCGCCGAATCCATTCTGTTTATTGCCGCGTTAACCGCCTTGATAATTTTGATAATCCTATCGACAAATGAAATCAAGCGAATATATGTCGCCGTATCAAATTTTCTCGCTATGAAAAAAATCCGCGCCGTCGCGTTTTACGCCGTTTTATCTGCGGCGATCTTGGCGTTATTGGCGATAATCTTCTTTGTTCCGCCAAATATGGACGAATACCTCCCGTATCATCAAATAGCTCGTTTTTTTTACCCAAATTCCGTCGAACATACCTTTAGAGAACCGTGCGACGACTCTTTCGATATAAAAATATTTGGAGTCAAACTGCCGCTTCGCTCGTACCCCTACTGCGGATTTTCCGAGGGATTAAGATATTTGCCGTTTTTCCTTATATCCAAATCGTATATCTCCGCCAGAATTATGAAATTAATCCTAATTCTATTAATGTTCTATTTAATCGTCCGGCTTACAAAAACTAAACCGATCTACGTTTTAGCGTTAACTTTATTTAACCTGCCGCTTATGTTTCAAATGTTAATCGACACCGGACCTGTCGCTTATCAGATATGCCTGACCACGCTGATTCCATTTTTGTTATCTCGAACCAAAAATGTAGCGGTCGCCTGCGCGGTCGGACTTCTCGTATATTTCGGATTTGAGACAAAAGCCATATTTGCAATCTCTCTTATCCCAATATCTATAATAACCTTGATCTATATCTGGGACGACTTTTTTAAGTCGGATAAAAATGGGAAAATCAAAACAATAATCGCTCTCTCTTCTGCGGTATTGGTATTTTTGACGCTATCTATCGTAACTTTTACCGGTAAAACCAAATCGGGAAGTTTCTACTTCAAAAGCGTCGTCGGAAGACCGGCAATAAGCGTATTTAATATTGCCGAACAGACCGAGCATTTCAAAAACAATCTATCGATATATTTCAAATCTTTTCTCAATTTCGGACATAGAGTATTTCAGACCAAAAACAGCCCCGACTTTTTCACTACCGTTATATTATCTTCTTATCTGGCGCTTATTGCGTCGACGTTCGCGGTATTTATAAAAAGAAAAACGCTTGATAAAAACAAATTTCTCAAATATCATAGCGCTCTGGCGTTGAGACTCTTCAGAAACAAGAGTTTCGGCGAAAAATCGATTATAGTCCCGCGCCGTAAATCGATATTTGATATAGTCTACAGAGGAAGAAATAGAGAGATTATTGATAAAATAAACGCTATTCCGACTTTTAACAAAGATTGCGCTCTTTTTATCGCAAATATAATCAGTTTTATCTTTGTAGCGTGGTTTGTCAACAGATCGTCCGAGTCGTGGGCGGGACATCATATCATACTATCCTTTCCGTTTCTGATTATGGGGCTGATATACGCCGTAAAAATACTCAAAAATTATTTTCCGAAGTTTGCCGTTATTATGATAACAATCGCGGCAATTTCTAATATTATACTTGGGGTAAGTCTTCTGCAAAAAAATCCCCATCCGACCGACGACCGAAGTAAAATCAAAATTCTCAATTATCTAAACGACGGCGCTCTTTCAAAAAATAACATATACGTCGTTATCGACTGGGGGATGTACTACATTCAATCGCTATACGGACCGAAAGATCAAACCGTGTTGTATATCGACCCGTTGAATAGCGTATCCCAAATAAACAGCGTTAAAAAAATAGCCGCAAAAGGAGATAAAAACGTTATTTTTATTTTAAGAACCAATTACGGCTACCATAGCGGTCTGGATCTGATAAAAAAGAATTTCGATAAAGTAGATAGAATCCAAACCGCGAATTTGTTATCAAACGATCTATGGCAAATCTGGCGGGCAAACGTTAAATAAATCGGCGCCTGATACGCAGGACGACGATTTGACGCATACGCGGCGCGTCGATAGCGCGACAATTGTCGTATAAAATTTGACACATATGATGCTAAGGTAAAAGTATTGATTAAATCTGCTAAAGCGGTTATAATTGAACCAAGTTTGGTTAAGTACGATGAAAGATTGTTTAGACACATGAGCTTCGAGCTCGTACATATGATTAATAT
>Ga0208694_1000506_pt1 | contig 57827 bp, 55 predicted proteins | sample AD_UKC078_MetaG_FD_184442 | JGI IMG/M metagenome (GOLD analysis project Ga0208694, IMG submission 184442) | Active sludge microbial communities of municipal wastewater-treating anaerobic digesters from USA - AD_UKC078_MetaG (SPAdes) (version 2) | ecosystem: Engineered > Bioreactor > Anaerobic >...
GGCGCGCGAGTTCATGCAGGTGATGGAGATAGAAGATTTCAGAATAACCGATCCCTCGATAGAAGATGTGGTCAGGGTAATTTACAGAAAGTGATCGAGCGTTTTTGCCGGGAATAGGAAGAACTTGCGCGAGGTTCGGTCAAACGGCCGCCGACCTGGATGAAAGCAGGCCTATCAGATCGTCGTAGAGTATCTTGGTGCTGCCCCTTCCCATCATAACGCTCTTGTCTATCTTCTTGATCGAGTGTATGACGGTAGGGTGTTGCTTTCCGGTATCGCGTGCTATCTCCACGACCTGCTTGCCGAAATGCTGTTTGAGTATGTACATCACGAGCTGCCTGGCGAGAACTATCTCTTTGCTCCGGTTATTTCCCTTTATATCCTCTCTGGATATCTTCATTACGTGTTCGATCGCGTCGTAGATCTGGTCGATCGGCTTCTGGCTTGAAGGAACGGCCGACGAACTGGCGAAGGATTGCAAGATCATGCTGGCCAGCGATATATCGATCCTGGTGTTGTAAACGCTGCTGTGAACTATGAGCTTGATTATGGCCCCCCTGAGTCTTCTGAGGTTCCCGTCGATGTTGTTTGCCAGTATCATCGCCACGTCATCTGGGAGGTTCACCGACTCGCGCTGAGCCAGCTTTTTCGCGATGTGGAACCTCGTTTCTGCCTCCGGCTGCTGTATGGTCATCAACATGCCCATCTGAAACCTGGATATTAGCCTGCTGTGAAAGTTGTCCAGCTCCTCGGGATTTCTGTCGGAACATATTATGAGTTGTTTGCCGGCGTCGTGAAGCTCGTTGAAGGAATGGAAGAATTCGGTCTGGACGCCCTTCTTTCCTATGAGGAACTGTATGTCGTCTATGAGAAGAACGTCCGATCTCTTCCGGTAGTGATCCCTGAATTTCTGGATGTTGTTCTCTTTTATAGACTGGATCATGTCGTTCATGAACTGTTCGCTGGTGATATAGAGAACCTTCTTGTCGGGGAAGTTCGTCATGGTCTCCTGGGCGATGGCCTGGAGGAGGTGGGTCTTTCCCAGTCCGACGCCTCCGTGAACGAAGAAGGGATTGTACTTACCGGGATTACGTGTGACGTCGCGCGCCACTTCGTAGAGCGCCCTGTTTTCTTCGCCGACCACGAAGTTTTCGAATGTGTATTCGGGATTGAGGTTGGAAATCATCAGAGGTTTTCTCTTCAGAAGAGAGCCGGCCTGTTGATGTACTACCGTCTCTTCTTTCGAAAGTTCTCCGTTCTTGAAGACTATCTCGAAAGGCAGCTCCTTTCCGGTGGCTTCGTGAATCGACCTGTTTATGACTCCACCGTACTTGGTCTGAAGCCAGTCTTTTATAAAGAGATTCGCGACGGAAAAGACAACCCTGTCATCCTCTACCGATTTCAATTCAAAAGTGGAGAACCAGTTGTCCCAGGTCTTTTTGGCAACCTTCTTTTTGAGGACGTTTATTATTTGGCTAGACACAACTACCTCCACGAAACAGAAACTGTAACCCCGAAGCAAACCGCACAATCGAAAAAAGAACCCCAAATGATCTCGCTGAAGTAATTACTACTATACCAGAATCTAACCACAGAAAAAATAGACAAATTTTGTGTGCCACTATAGAAAGGGGCAGACAAAAAGTCCGCCCCTAGATGTGACAGTTAAGAATATGCGACTATTCTACTGTTATTGCTTGAACTGGACAGGAATCGGCTGCGTCCTGCGCACAGGCAGCCTCGGTTTCGGGAACGATTGCCTCGGCCTTGCCGTCGTCGGTCATCTTGAAAACGTCGGGGCAAATCCCTTCACAAACACCGCAACCTATGCATGTATCTTTGTCAACGTAAACCTTCACTTCTTACACCTCCGCCTAGAATATCGATGTAAATTATAACATGTTACGGCAAACATCTACGATGATTTTCGCCATTTCGAGGCCGACTCTCTTCTGTCCTTCCGAAGTGCTGGCTCCGATATGCGGCGTACATATCACGTTGCCGAGACCGATCAGCTTTCTGCGCAATTCGTCCGACGGCGGTTCAACCTCGAAAACATCCAGCGCGGCACCGGAGACCTTCTCGGATATCAAACCGTTGTAAAGAGCCTGTTCGTCTATCGTGCCGCCACGGCTTGCATTTATTATGATAACGCCGTCCTTCATCAGAGAGATCTCTTTTTCGCCAATTATATGTTTCGTTTCCGGAGTCAGAGGGATGTGCAGGGACACTACATCGGCCACTGGAAGGAGTTTATCGACGGAATCGACCAGAGTGACTTCGAGATCGGTGGACTTGACATAAGGATCGTAGGCGACGACCTTCATGCCGAAAGCCAGCGCTATTCTGGCCACAGCCCTTCCGATGGCGCCGAACCCGATTATTCCCATAGTCTTGCCGGAGATTTCATTTCCCTTCAGTTCTTTCTTCTCCCACTTTCCATCCTTTATGCCGTAAACACCCCTGGGGATCTGGCGAACGAATCCAAGAAGCAGTCCAAAGGTCAGCTCGGCCACCGATATGGCGTTGGCGCCGGGCGTGTTCCTCACCATGACTCCCTTAGCCTCGGCCGCTTCGGCATCTACGTTGTCCAGACCGACGCCGGCCCTGGCTATTAGCTTGAGCTTCTTGCCGGCCTCTATCACTTCGGCCGTCACTTTCGTGGCGCTTCTCACGACCAGAATTTCAACCTCGGGCATTATCTTCAGCAGGGCGTTCTTATCCAGCGCTTCGGCCGTGATCTCGAAGAGGCCGCTGTCGGCCAGAATCTTCATCGCCGTTTTGTCCAGAGGATCGTTGGCGTGCAGTCTAAGCATCATGCGCCCTCCTTCTCGAAGATCTCCATCGCAACTTTGGCCCCGACTCCGTATTCAACGTGGCGACCGAGTTTTCTCAGAACCTTCTCGAGAGCCGTCAACGCGATTACCACATCGTAATCGGACATGTAACCGAGATGGGCGATTCTGAAGATGTTGCCCTTCATGGTCCCCTGGCCGCCGGCGATGGTGACGCCATACTCGTCGCGCATTATGGAGACGATCTTGCCGCCCGGTACGCCCTCGGGCACTTTGACCGATGTGAGAACGTTGCCCGGTCTCTTCGAGAAAAGCTCAAGCCCCATGGCCTTGATGGCCTCTCTCGTGACCTTTCCCATAACGGCGTGTCTGGCCCAGACGTTTTCCATTCCTTCCTTGAGGAGCATTTCGACTGCCAGTCTCTGCTGGTAAATGAGGTTGACGGCCGGTGTCCATGGAAGCGGGTCTTTGAGGTATTTCTTCAGATTGAAATAGAAGCTTGTGGTCTTCGTGTTCTGTGCCTTTTCGATCGCCGCTTTGCTTACGGAAATGAAGGCCAGGCCCGGGGGAAGCATGAAGCCTTTCTGCGAACCGGAAACTACGATATCCAGTCCCCACTTGTCGGTTTCGCAGGGCTCGGCGACCAGACCGCTTATGCCATCGACCGCGATCAGCTTTCCGGCCGCTTTGACCACCTTGCTGATACCTTCGATATCCATAACCGTGCCTGTCGAAGTTTCGCTCAAAGTCGTGAAGACCGCAACTGCGTCGGGATTTTCCTTCAGCGCCTTCTCAACCATTTCCGGAGTGTAGAAGTCTCCGTACTCACCGCTGACAAGAACCACCTCTGCGCCGATGGCCTTGGCTATCTCCTGCCATCTTTCACCGAACTTTCCAACGGTACAGACGATAATCTTTTCTCCTGGATTGACGATGTTGGTTAATGCCATTTCCATAGCGCCCGTACCGGAGGATGCTAGTATGAAGAGGTCGTTCTCGGTTCTGAAGACCTCTTTCGTACCCTTGACGGCCTCTGTGAAAATCCTGTCGAATTGCGGAGTTCTGTGATGGATCGTATCTTTTGCCCCCTCGAGAAGAACATCGATAGGGACAGGGGTCGGCCCGGGAGCCATCAGGTAATTTTTCTTAATCATCTTTGCCAATTCAGGCACCTCCATTCGATAATAAAGTACATTCTGTATCAGATGGAACATCGTGAAAAAATAAATCACGTCTGAGACCAGACGGGAAGAGCTGCTTTTTTTATTTTCACACTACTAGTGTAGAATAATTAGCCAACCTTAACAACACCCGGAATTCACCAACAAAGATAATGATCGCTGGTTGAGGCAAAACATCTACGGGAAACTCTGCGTAACTCTTTCCGATAACTTCATTTGAACCCGTGAGAGACTGCGGGCATTGTTCGGGCAATCTGCCGTGTCCAAGAGAGTTTTCAAGTCTCAAAAAACGACAGGCGATGTTATCATCTAACGATCAACATCACAAAGGGGAGTGGTTGCATTGAAACGCCTGATTCTTATCCTTTTTCTGTTGTTCTCACTCACGCTGACGCTGGCGGTATCAACCTCGGTGGAGAAAGTCTGGGGGAGTTACGGAACAAAGAACGGTCAGTTCAGCGATCCACAGGGTATAGCGACCGACAGCAAGGGAAATGTGTATGTGGCCGATACGCTGAACCACAGGGTACAGGTCTTCGATTCGAATGGGAAGCACAAATCCTCTTTCGGCAAATTCGGAGAGAAGAACGGAGAGTTCAGATTCCCGCACGATATCGTAGTCGATTCTAAAGGAAACATTTACGTGGCCGATTCTCAGAACGGGAGAGTTCAAAAGTTCAACGACAAATACAAGTTCGTGAAGGCATGGGGCAGCAAGGGGGCCGGCGAAGGACAGTTCGACGGCGCGATGTTCATGGCGATCGATTCCTCCGACAGAATATACGTGGGAGACGCCTTCAACCAGAGGGTACAGATCTTCGACAGCGAGGGACTCCTTCTGAGAACCGTCGGCGGAAAGGTTACCATGATGGAATCCATGGACGACGGTAAGCTCGCGACGGTTTCCGGACTCGCCGTCGATGCAACCGGCAACCTCTATATCTGCGACGATTTCAACAGGAGGATACAGAAGTTCGACCCGCAGGGCAACTTCCTCCTCAAGTGGACGAGAGGTGTCAGTGGAAACTTCGAGTTGCCCGGCCAGATAGCCATAGATAAATCGGGAAATGTCTTCTTTCTGGAGAAGCGACAGAACAGGGTCTATATGCTCGATCCATCGGGCAACTACATCTACGAGTGGGGAAGCGAAGGCACGGGAAACGGCCAGTTCAAGAGCCCCTTCGGAATCGAGATCGACAAGAGCGGATTCCTTTACGTTCTAGAACTCACCGGGAACAGGGTTCAGAAGTTCAAGATAAACTATTAAGCGGTCGGATGACTGTCATTAATAGGGTTTGTCTGTAGGGCCATTCAGTGTATTATTTAATGATAGCCAGAAAAAACGGCTGAAAGGAGGTTGTTCGTATGAAAAAGGTTGTAATTTCGATTCTCTTCGTTTCCCTCATCTTTGTGGCCTCTTTCTCTCAAAGATTGCTGCCGAAAGACACCGCCAAGTTCATAGACATAGTTACGGGAGGTACTTTCAACACTTTCCCCGACAGATTTATCGGCGAAGCTTTCGAGGAGTATTTCGAGAGCCCGAGGTGGCGTTATTACAAAGACATTGAAGAAGATGTGGTGGAGTTCACCGGCACCTTTACAGACGAGGGAGGCCAGCCGGCGACCGTCACGATGCGTTTCACAGTGAAGGAAGTCGATGAGACCTTCCTTCTCGCGTTCTGGGCAATCAACGGTGAACCGCAGGACAACAATCTGCAGTACGCATTCCTTGAGAAGATATTCATTCCCGACGAGAAGGAAAGGGTTATATCCGTGGTTAAAGAAGGCTATTTCTACGATTTCCCCGACAAGATCATAGGAGAGTACTTCGATAATTTCTTCGACGACACCAGCTGGGATTTCTTCCTGTCCGGCGACGGCCTGAACGTGGTCGAATTCATCGGGCACCATTACCCGGAGGGGAATCTGGAAGAGGTCGTGATGCAATTCACGGTCGATCTCAACGAAAGAACCTTCGACATCACCTACGTGGGAGTGAACGACGAGACCAAGGACGATGCCTACATAGATACAATGCTGGGCAATATACTCGGCTCTCCGCTTACACTTGTCAAGGGCAGTTACTTCGATATCTACTACAACACGATGACCCTGGGAGAGGCCTTCGACTGGTTTTTTACCGATCCCTACTGGAGTTACTTCATTTCCACAGAAGATCTGGTCATAGTGGAATTCTCGGGCTCCTTCGATCTCGGCGGCGTACCGGCACAGGTCTATATGCAGTTCGAAGTTTACGAGGACGGCTATTACGATCTTTACTACTGGGATATCGATGAGGCGAGCGAAAGCCTGAATGCTTTCTATCTTCTGCTAGAGACGATCTACTATTGATAATTCTATATTGAAAGAGGCCCCTGCGGGGGCCTCTTTTCTTCTACTTGAAATGAGCCGTTCTTCAAACAAGGTACCTGTCCAGGAACTCCAGCATCGCTTTGGCCGCGGTGATACGGTTGACCTTGCGGGTGAAGCCGTGTCCCTCGTCGTCGAAGACGACATACCCGGTCGGTACACCTTTCTCGCGAGCCTTTTGAACTATTTCGTCGGACTCCACCTTCAACACGCGCGGATCGTTCACGCCCTGCAAGACCAGCAGAGGCCTTTCGATCTTCGAGGCGTGGAAGAGGGGCGATATGCTTCTCAAATACTCTTCCTCGCCGAAGGGGTTCCCGATCTTCCTGTACAGCAGATCCTTTATGGCCCGCCACCAGGAGGGAATCTCCTTGAGGGTCCTCACCCAGTTGGAAACTCCGAAGATATCGACACCGATTTTGAAGACCTTAGGCCTGAAGGCCAGCGCAGCCAGAACCATGTACCCTCCGTAGCTGCCGCCGATGATACCTATCCTCTCGGAGTCGATCTCCTCCATCGTGGCCAGATATTGAGCAGCAGCCACGCAATCGTCGAGATCGGCCTCGCCGTGCTTATGGTCTGCGGCCTTGAAGAAGCTTTTTCCGTAACCGGAGCTCCCCCGGTTGTTCACGGCGTAAACGGCGTAACCGTGATTCACGAGAAACTGAAGTTCCGGATTGTAGCGCGGGAAAGACTGACCTCCCGGTCCGCCGTGAACCCAGATGAGCGCCGGTGCCTTTTTTTCTGGTGATGCGTCGGCCGGCAGATAAAACACGCCGGGCACGACCGTTCCGTCGTATGAAGAGAAGCGCAGAATCGTCGGGATCACAAGATCGGCGCTTTCAACTTCCGCACTGGCCGAGTTCGTGAGCGTTTTTACCTCCCCGTCGGCAATCGAGAGAACGTGGATTTCCGTCGGCGTAACGGCCGAATCCGCGAGCACGAAGACTCTTTTCGAGTCCCTGTCGAAAGCCTGCTGGTAGATCATGCCACCCGGCGAGAACCTGACGTTGGTCACCGCATCCCTGGCTAGATCGAGTATCTGCAATTCGAAAAAGGAGTCCCTGTTCACCACCAGGGCCGCGTACCGGCCGTCATGCGATCTTTCTACATCGGAAATATCCCAGTCCAGGGCCAGAACCTCCCTGCTGTGAAGCGAATCGAGTTTCATGGCCCTCAGAGCCATGAATTCGCCTCTCTCATCGGTGAGGTAGTACAGTTCCATGGAGTCCTTAGAGAAGAAAACCGGGAGGAATTTGACCTCGCCGGTGTGCCGCGATAAGTGCTTCGTCTCGCCGGTCGATCTGTCGTAAATGAACATCTCAGAGTTGTTGGCCGTGTCCTGTCTGGAAAGACCGACGTACCTTCCGTCGTCGGAAACCGGTCCCAGATCCATGACCTCTTTGTTTTCGAAGATAAGTTCGCTTTCAAGGCTGGTCTGATTTAGCCTGTACAGATCGAAACGCGTTTTATCCAATCTGTTCGAGAAGTAATACACGTATCCGCCGCTGAACTGGTGGAAACCCGATTTCGTCCCTTCGACGGGCGTGAGATCCACGACCTCCGCTCCCCGCTTCAGATAAAGGTGGTGCAGTTCGTTGCCGCCCTTGTCCATCATGAACAAAAAGCTTTCGTCATCGAAAACGTGCTTTACCATCGCATTTTCATCGTATTCGGTCAACCTTGACTTATCACCGTTCATAAGATCGACCTGATAGACATCGTAATGACCGCGATCGTCCGAGGAGTACATCAATTTGCTCGAGTCCTTCGAAACGGCGAAGGAAGCGATCGTCGAAGCCTTTATCAGTTCTTCGATCGAGTATCTCTTCAATGACATAGGCGTATCCTCCTGTTTTTAGATAGAAAGATTATACACTGAAGCCGGCCTCGATCGACCTTTATGCGCGGTTATTACAAATGGAATCGTCTGCTTATTTCCGGGAGATTTTCTATGTCGTGGCGTTCCATAAAACCGGCGATTTTCCCCATTATCTGCCCGGGAAGAGAGGGATCCACCATGTTCATCGTTCCTATCGAGATAGCCCTCGCCCCTGCCATCAGGAACTCTATGGCATCCTCGCCGGAAGCGATGCCACCCATTCCGATCACAGGTATATCGACGCTCCTGGAAATCTCGTAGATCATCTTCAGCGCGATCGGTTTTACGGCCGGTCCCGACATGCCGCCCGACAGCGCGCCTGTGGCTGGCCTGAATCTGTGTATATCCAGCACCATCGCGGGAACGGTGTTGATGAGAGAGATGGCAGCCGCACCGGCCCGGGCGGCCGCGAGCGCGAAGGAGTCGTCTATGGCCTGAAAGGGACTCAACTTGGCGATGAGGGGGAAGCGACTGCACGAGCCGCACGCTTTGACGACTTCCCCTATCCTTTCGGGGACGCTTCCGAAGGCCAATCCCTCGCCATCTACGTTGGGACAGGAGAGGTTCAGCTCCAGTCCAAGCAGTCCATCGATCGAGTTCAATTTCCTGGCTATCGTCACGAATTCATCGACGGAATTGCCGCTTATGCTTACGATGACCGGAAAACCTATCTCGCCGTATTCATCATTATAGAAATCGACGAAGCGATCGACTCCCTGGTTCTCGAGCCCGATCGAGTTGATTAGATAGCAAGGGCCCTCGTAGATCCTCGGTTGAGGATTCCCGGCCTTGGGGTTGAGTGTTATCGTTTTGGTGACGACGGCCCCGACAGGCTGTCCGCGCAGCAACTCCATGTACGGTTTCGCCACTCCGAAGGTCCCGGAGGAAATCATGACGGGACTCGCCAGACTGCCTATGGTCCCTAGCTCCACGCTGTGATCACAAATCATTCCACTCAACCTCTTTCATGGTGAAGACGGGACCGTCGTAACAGACCCTTTTTCCACCTCTGTCCGTATTTATAGTACATCCATAACATACACCCAGCCCGCAGGCCATTTTGGCCTCCAGCGAGACTTCCGTCGTCTTCAAAGAAAGAAGAGGAACGAGAGCCCTGAGCATGGCCGTGGGTCCGCAGCAGTAGTACCTCCCGTAACGATCGAATTCTATCTCGGCCAGTCTGTCCATCACGTTGCCCCTGACCGGATAATCTCCGGAATCTACGGTAACCGTCAGACGCCGGGCCGTCCGCGAGAAATCTCCGACGATAGTTTCGGGGATCTCCTCTCTTTTTCTGAAGCCGAAGATCGCGTCGCATTCACCACCGGCTTCCACGATCGCCTTCGACAGCAGCCTCAGCGACGCTACGCCGCATCCTCCGCCGATCAAGAGCGACCGGCTTCCTTCATCGATCGAAAAGCCCTTCCCCAGAGGTCCTATGATGTTGACCTTCTCGCCCTCTCTCAGCCCGCCCAGCCAGCGTGTTCCCCTTCCGACGGATTTAACGAAGAGAGAGAGACTCTCCGCAGTTGTATCGTAAACAGAGAAAGGCCGTCTCAGGAGCATTCCCCCGTCCGAGCACGAGACTTCCACAAACTGCCCGGGAAGGGCCGAATGCGCTATCTTCTCCGAGGAGAAGGTTATAAGGTTTCCGTCGATGCTGACGCTTTTATTTGAAATCACGGCGCAATTTTCCGATACTGTCATCGTAACTCCCCGAATGGATAGATCACTTCTCCGGAAGCGATCGTGTACTTGATTTTTCCCTTCAACCTACCGCCCATGAAGGGCGTGTTCTTGCCTTTCGAGTGCATCGCGGACTCCTCGACGCGCCACTCTTCCTCAGGATCGAAGAGGACTATATCGGCCCGTTTTCCGGCTTCGAAACAGACCGGCTCGATTCCCAGAAGCAGGGACGGCGAGAGCGAGAGAAACTCCACCAGTCTCTCCAGATCGATTATCGCTTTTCTCACCAGGCCGCTGTAGCAGAGCGAGAAGAGCAGCTCGACTCCCGAAAAGCCCCTGGCCGGTTTATCGAGCCTCTTGTCTTCGGCGCTGTGGGGGGCGTGATCGGAGGCGATTATACTTATGAGGCGCGTCGAGAGCGCCCAGATTATGGCCCGCCGGTCCTCTTCATTCCTTAGAGGAGGATAGACTTCGTACATACCCCCGTCCAGGCCTTTCTCAACTTCGCGGAAGTAATGGGGGCAGGTCTCGATGGTGAACTTTATGTTCTTGTGCCTGCATTTTTCCAGGTATCTCACCGAATCAGCCAGACTGACGTGCTGGATATGGAGGTTTCCGCCGATCTTTTCGTTGAGGAAGATATCCCTGCAAATCATCATCGTTTCGGCCCTGTGGAGCTTCTCGTCCATTCCCGGCGCTTCGGGGTGCTCGCCGACCACCACGCCGGTCTCTCTGGAGAATTTCAGTATCTCGACCATGTCCGAAACTCTGTCGACCGGCAGGCCGTCGTTGGTGAAAAACCTCGCGCCGCTTGCGAGCAGTTCCTTCCAGTCGCTCCTCTCACCGTTGAGATCGCGGTTTATGGCGCACGATTGGATTATCCTGACCTTCGAATCCCTCTGAAAGGAACGGGCGTTTTCGAGATTTTCGGGACTGTCGGGACAGGGCTTAACGTTCGGCATGGCGCAGAGTGCTGTTACTCCGCCGGCCGCCGCGGCCCTGGTCGCCGTCTCGACGGTCTCTTTGTATTCGTAACCGGGCTGCCTTAGATGAACGTGAGCATCGACCATCCCGGGTATAGCGGTCAACCCGGCGCCGTAGATCACCGGCACGCCAGAAAGGTTGATCTCGCTCTCTATTTTGCTTATCCTGTCGCCTTCTATGAGAATATCGTAAGGTGTGACACTGGATCTCCTCCAGTCAACCATCCTCACGTTCTTAATCAGAAGCACACAAAACCCCCTTCGCCATAAAGAACTCCAACAGCGACGCGCAGGCGTCTATATCCATGCTTTCGTCCGGTGAGTGGCTCACTCCTGAAGGGTTGGGCAGAAGCAAGAGATTGGAAGGATAAATCCCGGCCGTTCCGGCTATATCGTGCCAGGCCATACTGTTCATAACGATCGGGTTCAGTCCGGACTCCGAAAGCTGCTTGAAGTAACGCCCTGAAAACTCTCCGTTCATGACCGCCGGATCGTACTGCGAAACCGCCGACCAATCGAAGGCGATCGAGTACCTCTCCGACTCGCCCCGGCAGATATCGACCAGCTCTTCTACATAAACCTTCAGCGCTTCGACGGAGAAACCGCGAATATCTACCATCAGCTCCGTCTCACCGGGAATCATGTTCATGACGTTCGGCCTGTTCTCCACTCTCGTCACCGTACCGACAGCGCCGGAAATCAGGTGTTTCTCCATGAGCTCCCTGACGGCCCTGATCGCCGAGGCCGCCGGAAGCAGAGAGTCCTTCCTCGCCGACAGATCGGCAAGACTCGAGTGTCCGGTCTCGCCCGTGAAGGTCAGCCTCAACCTTCTCTGTCCGGCTATTCTTTCGACCAGCCCCAGCCTGGAGCCTTTCCGGTAAAGGCAGGCAGACTGGTCGATGTGAACCTCCAGAAACCTCGAGCTTTCTTCTATTTCAGGCTTTTCGGCCAGAGAGAGTTTCGAGTAGTGTTTAATGTCCATCATCTCTCGGAGCGATCTTTCGCCGCCTATGAGGGCGGGGTAGTTCTCCGGCATTCGTCCGCCCCCGAAGAAGTACTTCGATCCGATGGAGGCCCGTCCGAAGAGCGATGACTCCTCGCAGTTGAAGGCGATCATCTCAACCGAATCGCGCGCCCGACCTTCGAGCATCTCCAGAAGAATCAGTCCGAAGACCAGCCCGGCGACACCGTCGTACTTTCCTCCCTCAGGCACGGAGTCGTAATGAGAGATTATGTAAGTCTTGTCGGCCGGAACGACGTTTCCGGAGGAACTGGCAACATTTCCCAGTTCATCGACATAGACTCCCTTGCCCAGAGAGCGTAACCTTTCGCGTATATATTCGATCGTTCCATCGTTTTCATATGAGAAGGGCAGGCGGGTAACTCCCGGCCCCGATAGAGAGAAGCGCGCAAAAGCTTCGATTTCGCGAATGATCTTTTCCCTGATCGAGTCGAGCATCGAACCTCTGCCCGCGCTTATTTCGCTGACGATTCGTGCCATGAGAGAAGCCTGTCCTGGAGTTTCTTCATTCCAACATCCAGCAAGAAACTCAAAAGGCTGATCACGAGTATCACCGTCATCAGGAGGGTGATATCGTACATCTCGTTTCCAAGTATCAGAAGAAAGCCCAGGCCGGCCCTTGAACCCATCATTTCACCTATTACGGCGGCCGTTATCGAGAGGACGAGGCCGACCCTGAGTCCGGTCATCAGATAGGGAAGGGAGTTCATCAGTTCCAGCTTAAGCATGACCTGCCACGGTCTGGCCCCGAGCACCCTCATCAGATGGTAGTAGTTCTTTTCGGTCGACCTGACACCCAGTATCATGTTGATCATAACGGGAAAGAGCGTTACAAGGGCGATGAGAACCACTTTAGAGAGTATTCCCAGACCGAACCACAGAACGAAAAGAGGTGCCAGAGATATCTTGGGCGCAGTTTGAAAGATGAGTATATAAGGGGAGAGCGCCCTTTCCAGCAGTTCGACTTTGGCCAGGATGTAACCTATAACTATTCCAAGTCCGGCGCCCGCGGAGAAACCTATCACGATCTCTTCGAAAGTGGCCAGGAAGTTCTTCTGGAGAACGGAGTTCCTTATGAGTTCTATGAATTTGAAGAGTATATCTTCCGGAGGGGGGAGGATGTGCGTAGGCGTTTTCAGAAGGGTCACCATGACTTTCCAGACCACCACTATGGCGACAAGTACGAGAAAACTCATCAATTTGATTCCCAGCTTCTTCTTCATAATCCTCCCCCACTCCGAAAGAGACCAATCAAAGACCCGTTACGATGAAATCGGAGGCCTTGACGTCGGAGGTTATAATCTGGTACTCCTTCATGATATCTATCGAGTCCTGCCACCTCTGTACGTTTCCGTAACCGAAGCCGAAAGCCTCCGTGTCTTCGCTCTGCCAGAGATACCCCGCGTAGATATCGCTAAGTATGGCGGCCATGTATTCTTCGCGGCCTGCGTAGGTCGGCGTGTACTTCTCGATTGCCGTGTAGGTGGCCTTGAGCATGTTTTCAGTGTCGGAAAGGTAAGTCATGACTTTGTTGAGCGCGCTGACGAACTTCACGGCCAGGTCCTTATTATCCTTGAGAATCTTGTCGCCGGTCACCAGCACATTTCCGAAGGACGGAAGGAACTCGTCGGACCTGAACTCTTCGACCTCTATGCCCTGGTACCTGAGCTCGAAAGTCCTCAGCATGGAGAAACAGATCGCGTCGACTCTCTTGTTGACGAGGGCCGGAACGATAGCCTCGGTGCCGATTATCTCCAGCTGAATATCGTTGAGAGTCATACCGTTCTTCTTGAGCAATACCTGTATCTGCACGTAATTGGAGCTACCGTAACTGGTTATGGCCACTTTCTTTCCCTTCAGGTCTGTCGGCGTCTGTATGCCGCTATCCTTGAGGAAAATCGTGGAGCCCAGGCCGTGCTGGTAAGTCGTGTGAATGACGTTGACAGGAATACCCTGAGATCTTGCGACTATTACGGGCTCTCCGTTCGGAAAACCGAATTCTACGTTTCCGACCGCAACGTTCCTTATGATATCGGAAGCGTTACCGAAGAAATACTCGACCTCGAGGCCCTCTTCTTTGAAGTAGCCGAGCTCGATGCCCATGTAGATCGGAATGTAATACGGAACGGCCGAGCCTTCGATCTGGATCGTGACCTTTTGTGCGAACGCGAAAAGGCTTATGAACAAAACCAGTAGAATGACAGCTGCCTTCTTCAAAACAAATCCCTCCTCTTTTGTAGTTTCAAAGCTCTGCCTCCAGAGCTATCTTTATTGCATCGATTTGCGCGCTCCTGTAGTCGCTCAACCACATGTTGCTGGCCCTGTTGCCGTGGACGGCAAGGATGTTGGCCGCCCTCATGCCCATCAGGCTGGCCAGAGTGAATATCGTTTCGCTCTCCATGTCGAAGTCGACCACTCCGGCCGCCCTCATTCTCTCCAGAAGATCCCTCTCTCCCAGACCTTCGATGGCCGGAAGGAACCTGCCCTGACCGGCGTAGTAGGAATCTACCGTAGCGCCAATGCCGACGCAGACCTTCTTTCCGGCCCTCAAAACGCTTTCGTGAAGGGCGACCAGCATGAAGGGATCGGCCACAGCCGGGTACTCGGGTCTCACATACATCCTCGAACTCCCTCCGAGCCTGACAACGCCGGAATTCAAGACCATGCCGCCACACTCTATATCTTCCCTCAGAGCGCCGCACCCGCCGACCCTTACGACTTTTTCCACTCCAAGCTCTTTCAGCTCGACCATGACTATCTCCGACGAGCCGCCACCGATACCGGTTGAACAGACTCCAAAACGTCTTCCTGAATAACTCCCGACAGCTATCGAGAATTCCCTGTTCTCGTTGAGCAACTGGAATTCGTCCGACAGTTCCCGGAACAGCTTCAATCTAGCCGGGTCGCCGGGAAGGAAGAACAACTCGGGCACTTTCAGGTCGGTACGAACCTTAAGGTGCGGCAGAAGCCCGTCATCAACGGGGTTGCCGGCTATCGATTTCAACTTCTTATCATCCATCACGTTCCCTCCGTGAAGGCCAGTTTAGATTCGTGCCAGAAGAGCAACTTCTTCTCTACGAGTTCTATGCTCCAGTAAAGAACCAGACCGAGAAAGGTGGTGGCCAGTATCGAAGCCATGAGCAAATTCGCATCGTACAGGGAACTTCCATAAACCAGAAGGTAGCCGAGGCCCCGGTCGCCCGCCATCCATTCCGAGACGATAGCGCCGATCACCGACTGAACCATGGCGATCTTGAGTCCGGCCATTATAAGCGGCGTGGCCATCGGAAGCTCGAGTTTCAAAACCCGCTGCCCCTCTGAGGCCTTGAGAACGGTCATCAAGTTGCTGTAATCCTCTGGGATCGAACGGAGGCCGAGAATAGTGTTCACCATCACCGGGAAGAAGGCCGAAAGGACTATAAGAAGTAGCTTCGATGGCATCCCCAGACCGAACCATATGACGAAGAGCGGAATCAAAGAGACTTTGGGGGTGGCCTGTATGACCATGACGTAAGGAGAGATTATCTCCTCGAAGGTCCTGGACCGGGCCGAGAAGTAACCGGCCAAAAAACCCAGCGCCGAACCGATCGAGAAGCCCAGTATTATGGTGTACAGCGTGACCCAGCCCTCGCGGATGAAGGTGCCGTCGGCGATCAGGTCGACGAACCTCTGGCCGACCGCCTCAGGTGGCGGCAGGATGAAGGGCGGCACGTCGTTGAGAACTATATACCCCTTCCAGATGCCAAGAAAGAGGAAGAGAAAGAGAATCGAGAGAACGGTTATTAAAACCCTCTTATTCATCGAGCACCACGTCCGTCTTTATTTGAGCATCTCCCTGAGTTCCCTTACATAAGCGTAGAACTCCGGAGAGAGTTTGGTATCCTCGTTGCGCGGCCTGGGCAGGGTGACTTTCATATCCTTCAGCACTCTGCCCGGCTTCGTACCCATGACGATTATCCTGTCCGAAAGGTAAACGGCCTCGCTGATACTGTGGGTGACGAAGATGACGGTCTTTCTTGTCGATTCCCATATCTCCAGCAGGACATTGTTCAGGTTGTCCCTGGTTATGGCGTCGAGCGCCCCGAAGGGTTCGTCCATCAGAAGAATCGGCGGATTGTAGGAGAGCGCTCTGACTATCGACACTCGCTGTTTCATTCCCCCGGAAAGCTGTCTGGGGTAGGACTCTTCGAACCCGACCAGCCTGGCCAGCGCGAAGAGTTCTCTAACGTGTTTCTCGTCGGATTTCTCCCTGTTTCCCATTATCTCGAAGGGAAAGAGCGCATTGTCGAGAGCGGTGCGCCAGGGGAGAAGAACGGAGTCCTGAAAGACGAAACCGAAGGGCGGGACCTTTTCGTTGACCGATTCGGTTATCTCAACGCTTCCCGAAGTGGCCGGCAGCAATCCCGAAATTATCTTCAACAGCGTTGACTTTCCACACCCGGAAGGCCCAAGAAGAGAGACGAACTCGCCCCTGCCGACCTCGAAGGAGACCTTCTCCAGGGCCGTAAACTCTTTCCTGTCCTTCTTGCCGCCGCTAACAAAGGTTCTACCGACGTTCTTCACCCTTACGACTTCTTCACTCATACAAACCTCTAATACATGAATTTGCCGACCTTGACAGCTGCTTCCTTCATACGTTCAACAACCTGCCTGTTGCCTTCCTCGTCGCTGAACCTCTCACCCGGAGCGATCGCGGTTATGCTGGCGAAGGCAAAGCCGTTGGGCCTCAATACGGGAACGGCCAGTGCTCTCAATCCCGGTTCATACTCCTCGTTACAGAAAGCGAATCCATCCCTTCGGACCTTCGCAAGCCTATCTCTGAACTCCTCGACCGGGCACTGGCTTACCTGTGAATCGCTATAACTGCTGGAAATACACATGAGCTTTTCGGCTCTGCTCGGTTCGATGTAGGCAACTATCGCCAGCCCGGCCGCGGTGCAGTGGACGGGGAGGTAAACTCCCGATCTTGCCCTGAAGCTGAAGACTCTGTTGCTTTCGACCGTAAGCAAAGACGAAACTCCATTTTCCATCAATTCGCTGAGAAAGACGGTCTCGTTTATCTCGTCCTTCAGCTCCGTCAAAATCACTTTCAGCCAATCAAGATTCATCTTCCTGGAAATCTCGTGAACCAGCGGCACAATCCTGGGGCTGAGCCTGTACTTCCTGCTCTCCATGTTCTTCACCAGAGCTTCACATTCCACGAGATCGTTGAGAATCCTGTGCGTTGACGACATAGGCAAACCCGCTTTCTCCGATACTTCAATGACCGAAACACCCTCAATATCGGAATAAGCGACTATGCAGATGACATTCAAGACTTTCTGGAGATACTTCATATTCCTCCTCCCGGAATTTCTATTCTGCCATATAGAATAATTTTATACCTATTTTTTCTCTGTATCAATTCGCCTTTGAAGGGTACCACGGTCGATTATGGACAGAGAAAACCCTCTGGAACGAATTTTCTAAGTTTTTCGCAACTTTAATTAATGGTATAATTATTAAGAGTTCCGCATGCGTTATGTAATACGCACCGTAACAGATAGAGCTGTCGATCACGTGAATCTGAAGAATTCAAGGAGGTTTTCCCGGGATGAAGAGATTTATCGTTGTTATCGGTATCGTCTGTATGGTCTTCTCAACGGCTCTGGCAGCCGAATCTTTTACAGTTTACACCACTCTCGAGGAGCTGGCCGCGAAACAGCTTTTCGACCGGTACGAAGAGGTGACCGGAATAAGGGTCGATTGGGTGAGGCTTTCCGGAGGAGAGGCCGAGGCCAGGATGGAGGCCGAGAAGATGAACCCACAGGCCTCGATATGGGTCGGTGGAGTCGGACTCAACCACATAAGCGCCAAGCTCAAGGGGCTCACGACGCCGTACTTTTCCAGGGCGGCCGCCAACACTCCCGAACAGTACAAGGACCCCGAGGGTTACTGGATAGGACTGTATCTTGGGCCTCTCGCCTTCGTCACGAACGTCGATAGAGCCAGAGAGCTAGGCATAGAGCCTCCGAAGGGATGGTTCGACATTCTGGACTCCAAATACACCAACCTCGTGAGAGTGGCAAATCCCAGCACATCCGGAACGGCCTACAACCTCATCACTTGCATGATATCGCTCTTCGGCGGCGATGAAGATCTCGCCTTCCTTTACCTGAAGAAGCTCGACAGGAGTATCGATATGTACACGCGTTCCGGTTCGGCCGGCGGCAAGAGCGTTGCCATCGGCGAGATCCCTGTGGCGATCGGCTACGCCCATGACATGGTGAAGCTCAAGGCCGAAGGCGCCAATGTTATAATCACCGTTCCCGAGGAGGGCACAGGTTTCGAGATCGCTTCCATGTCGCTGATAAAGAACGGTCCCGATCCGGTGAACGCCAAGAAGCTCTACGACTGGATATTGACCGAAGAGGCGCAGGGCATAATCGCCGGCTGGTATGTCATTCCCGTCTCGAAGATAGCCCCAAAGCACCCGCTATCATTCAGCATGGACGAGATAAAGACCGTTCACCAGGATTACGTCTGGGACGCCGAGAACAAAGAGAGGCTTCTCGATCGCTGGACCAGGGAGATAGGGGCCGGCCTTTGAGTTAACAGGGGGCGGTCGCGACCGCCCCCTTCCGGTTATACATGAAACCATGTGCGACTTTGGGATGTGATCGCTTTGTATTCATGGAAAAAGCTTCTTTCTTTCGTAGTCTTGAGTGTCGCCGTTTTCGTTGTACTGTTATGGATTTTCAATACCCTGAAGCAATCCTTCTACAAAATAACCAGGGATAACCAGAGGCAGCTGGTCACGGTTCTCTCCGAGGCGGCGCCCAGAGAGGCTGAACTGGCCGAAAGCTGGATAGTCGCCGCGAACAGAGAGTTCACCGATGCCGATATCATATACGTTGACGGTGTACCTGGCTGGGGTGAATTGACCGTTTTCGCGCCGGACCCGAAGTTGAAGAGCTTCTTCGATGAATACAATGGCTCGGCCGATTTCGAAAAGGGGTACGAGAGCGTCTATTATCTGGAAAACTACTTTTCGGGCCTGGACTACTCTTTCAACGATCAACGCGTTTCCCTGGTCTTCTCGCCGTTGATCGACGAGACGGGCTACGATATAACGGGTTTTCTGGTCTTCCTCATGTCGGCCGAGGGCGGAAAGAACTACGCCCGGCTCCTGGATATCTTCATGATCGGCGCTTTCGCCGTCTTCGTGATCGTTTATTTCATTTCGAAGTTCTTCCGCGACCCGGCGATGGGCTATATAATCCTGGGACTCTTCATAATGGTGGGCATCTTCGTGGCATATCCGCTCTTCGAAGCCGTACGTCTCACCTTCCTGAAGGATGGGAACTTCTCCATGGACACCTGGGTTTCGATCCTGACCTCCAGGCAGTACCTCGGCGCGCTCTGGGGAAGCGTGAAACTCGGTATGCTTACGGCCACCTTCTCCACGGTGATAGGGTTCATTTTCGCCTTCGTGATAAACCGGACCGCGATAAAGGGGAAACGCTTCCTCAGTACGATGGGGCTTCTGCCGGTCATCTCTCCGCCCTTCTCGCTGTCGCTGTCGCTGATCCTCCTCTTCGGCAGCAACGGTCTTATAACCAGGCAGATACTCGGATTGAAGGATTTCACCATATACGGCCTGGGCGGTCTTACGGCCGTCCAGACGATCGGAATGTTTCCCATCGCCTTCCTGACGTTGTCGGGCGTTCTTCAGGCCATCGATTCCACCCTCGAGGAAGCCTCGCTGGACCTCAACGGCAGCAGATGGAAGACCTTCTCCCGGATAACCTTCCCGCTGGCGATTCCCGGGGTGCTCAGTTCGTGGCTTCTAGTCTTCACCAACTCGCTGGCAGATTTTGCCAATCCCCTGCTTCTGGCCGGCTCCTACAGGGTTCTCTCCGTCGAGGCTTATATCGAGGTGACCGGCCGCAACAGGCTGGGCCACGGCGCCGCTCTGTCGGTTCTATTGCTTCTGCCTTCGGTCACGGCCTTTCTGGTACAGAGATACTGGGTGAGCAGAAAGTCATATGTCACCGTTACTGGAAAGCCTTCGGCACGCCTCAGCGATCTGGTTTCCCGCCCGGTAAAATACTCGCTTTTGGCCTTCATCTCTCTTTTCATAGTCTTCATCCTCGGCCTTTACGGAACGATCGTCGCAGGCTGTTTCGTGGCCAACTGGGGAATCGATTACTCCTTCACGCTGAAAAACATCACCGAGGCGCTCCAGAGGGGGCGCGACGCCATATTCGACACTTTCACGCTTTCGGCGATAGCCACTCCCATCGCCGGATTGATCGCCATGATGGCCGCGCTGGTGATCGTGAGGAAGAAATTCGCCGGCAAGAGAGTCCTCGAAGGACTGATTCTCGCGCCTTTCGCCATACCGGGAACGCTCATCGGTATAGCCTACATACTGGCCTTCGACGAACCGCCGCTCATACTGATCGGCACGGGGGCCATCATCGTTATCAACTATATAATCAGGGAGCTGCCGGTGGGAGTCGAGGGCGGCGTCGCCACGCTTCGCCAGATAGATCCGGCGATAGAGGAGGCGGCGCAGGATCTGGGCGCCGATTCGACAACGGTCTTCAGGACGATAGTCCTGCCGCTCATAAGGCCGGCCTTCATCTCGGGTATGTCCTACACCTTCGTCAGATCCATGACGGCCGTGAGCGCCATAATATTCCTGATCTCGGCTCAGTGGTACCACATGACCGTTCTGATATACAATTTCTCCGAGTCCATAAGGTTCGGTCTGGCCAGCGTGCTTTCGACGGTTCTAATTATTATAGTCTTCGCCACTTTCGGCCTTATGAGGCTTTTGGTGCGAAAGAACGAATACCTTGAAAAGAGCGTCAATCTTAACTGATCCTGTTGCGGGGTGGTTGAATGTCAAAGGCTTCCGTTTCGGTGAGAATAGAAAGCGTAACGAAGATCTTCAAAGACCTAAGAGGAAAGGCCGACGTCGTCGCAGTGAACGACGCGAACTTCGAAATCGAACCGGGAGAACTCGTCACTCTCCTGGGGCCTTCGGGGTGCGGCAAGACCACCACGCTTAGAATGATAGGGGGATTCGAACTTCCCACGAAGGGCAGGATCTTTCTGGGAAACGAAGATATCACCTTTCTCCCTCCAAACAAGAGAGACACGGCGACCGTTTTCCAGAGCTACGGGCTCTTCCCGCACATGAACGTCTTCGACAACGTCGCCTACGGCCTGAAGTTGAGAAAGGTGCCTTCTAAACAGATAAAGGAAAAAGTCATGAATACGCTGGGACTCGTCGGCCTGAGAGATCTCGCCCAGCGGCCGCCCTCCAAGCTCTCGGGCGGTCAGCAGCAGAGGGTGGCGCTGGCCAGGAGTCTGATCGTCGAGCCTTCCGTTCTCCTGCTGGACGAGCCGCTCTCAAATCTAGACGCGCTTCTCAGGGAGCAGATGAGGGTCGAGATAAAACGGATTCAGAAGTCTCTGGGGATAACCACGATCTACGTCACCCACGACAGGGTCGAGGCGATGAGCCTTTCAGACAGGATTATAGTGATGAAAAACGGCTTCGTAAGACAGATAGGCTCGCCAGACAGGATCTACGAAGACCCCGACTCCAAGTTCGTGGCCGGTTTCGTGGGCAAAGTGGCCTTCCTCCCGGTCGAGATAACGGCCGTCGACGGCAGGTGCAGCGTGAGATTCGAAGACAGGGTTTTCGAAGTCGGAAAGTTCTCTCCGGAGCTGAAACCGGGCGATAGAGGCGTAATAATGGCCAGGCCGGAATCGCTCAAACTCCTCGAACCCGGCGCCGGCATGATCGAAGGCAGAGTCAACACGAACATCTATCTCGGCGGCAGTCTTGAGTCCTTCGTATCGACCGACCGCGGCGAGATTCTTGTGCAGATAGACAACCCCGCCGAGAAAAAGGTCTTCGCCGAGGGCGAAGGAGTCTCGATAGGGATCATACCCAATTTGGTCAAGGCCCTGCCCGACAGAGACGATTAACGGTACCTATGGAAGACGAAAGCATCGAGAGTTCGCTCCGCTCACGAGAAAGCGAGAGCGAAAAACACGAGAGAAAGAGCTCTCTCCTCCTCTCTCTCCTCCTCTTTCCTGCTCTTCAGATTTCCACTACTTTGCCCTCTCTGAAGCTCTTGTACGCGGCCGTTACGGCTTTGAGCGACTGCAGGCCGTCGTTTCCGTCAGTGAAAGGCTCTTTGCCCTCCCTCAGGACCTTCAGGAACTCCTCTATCATGAGCGAATCGAGATTGTCGCCGTAGTTGTCCCATCGGCCGCCCTTTTCGTTGGAATAGACCTCGATCTTCGAATTGAAGACATCCAGAAAGAGCGTTCCCTCAGTTCCGACTATGTGAAGCGTTACGTCTCCCCAGTAAGGATGGGCCTTCGGTCTCGACCAGCTGCAATCGAGCGTCATGTACTGGCCCGTCGAGAGTTTGAACATCTCCAGCCCGCAATCTTCGACCGGTATGTCGTGTATCATGGTGCCGTAAGTGGCGTAAACCTGTGTGAACTCGCAATTCAGAAGCCACCTCACTATATCCACCACGTGCACGGTGTGGTCCATAACGGCGCCGCCACCGCCCAGAACGGGGTCTATGAACCAGCCGCCCGGCATTCTCCCGTGGTTGGTTCCCACCAGACTAACCACCTCGCCCAGCAGACCTCCCGAGATGATCTCTCTGGCCTTTCTCACCGAAGCGCTGTACCTCACCGGGAAGGCCATTTGGAGCTTCACATTGTTCTCGCGGCAAATCTCAATCATCGCCTCCGCGTCTTCTACCGTTGTCGCGATCGGCTTTTCGCAGAGAATGTGTTTTCCGGCTCCGGCAGCGATCTCGACGAACTCCCTGTGGGTAGAGTTCTCGCTCGTTACTATCACACCGTCGCTCCGAGCGACGAGTTCTTCTGGCTTTTCACAGGGCTTTATGCCCAGGTGTTTGCAAGCTTTGTTCATCCTGGATCTGTCCTCATCGTAAAGCCCCGCTATCTCGATATCATTCATTCTCTTCAAGGCTCTCACATAGCTGTAACCGTGCATATGTGCAATACCTAGGATCGCGATTTTCGTCATCTCAAAACACCTCCGAAAGCTCGACCGATCTGTGCAGTTTTGCAGACATGTTGGCCGCCAGCGCGACTCTCAACGATTCTATGGCCTCTTGCCCGTTAACGGGGACTTCTCTGTCTTTCTCTACTGAGAGTATGAAGGACTTCAATTCTTCGGTGTACGGATCAAAATAGGCCGGATTCTCCTGCAAGTATCTCGGCTTTCCATCGATCGAAGTTTGCAGACGAAGCATCGTCTCTCTCTCGTAGCTGTTGGTTATCATTCCCTTAGTGCCGACAAATTCGTAGAACGTTCCAAAATTAACAGGCATCCCGGCCGGTTCGGCCCAGCTGCCTTCGATGTGTGCCAGGGCGCCGGATTCGAACCTCAGAATCGCCATGCCATGGTCGAAAGAGTTTTTCTTCCTCTCCGAGCTCAGCGTTACTGACCTCGCTTCGACGGTTTTCACGGGGCCCAGCAGTTTTCTGAGAAAGTCGAAATCGTGTATTGAGAGATCTACGAAGACGCCCCCGCTCTTTGTAATATCGGCGAACCAGTTGTCTATACCGTGAGAGGGAAATGAACCTCCCCTGTAAAGCCTTGCCATTACAATTTCACCCACGTCTCCGGCGGCAGCAAGTTCCTTAACTCTTATATACTGCGGAAAGAAGCGTACAACGTGGCCCACCATGAATTTCCTTCCGCTCTTCTTGGCCGCCCTGTCCATTGCCCTTGCGTCTTCAAGAGTTAGCGCCACGGGCTTTTCGCAGAAGACGTGCTTGCCGGCCTTGAGCGCCCTGACGGCAAGTTCCCTGTGCGTGAATGTCGGCGTGCAGATACCTACAATGTCTACACTGCTGTTTTCCAGAACCTCCTCAAAGCTGGCGACGGTCGCTCCGTATTTTTCTGAGATCGCCTTTGCCCTGCTTTCGATTGGATCGACTATCCAGAGGGAATTTCTTTGATCGATGGCCCTGTAGGCCCTCGCGTGGACGTTTCCCATCATCCCCGCTCCAAGTATCGCTATCGAATGCATCTCGCTCCTCCTTTTCTCTCTTCCGGTTTGAATATGTCGGCTTCGTTCAATCCGATGCAATTCAACACTCTGGTTATGAACTCTCTCTTCAAAAGCTGTTCCGGACCGTGCGAATCGGTCCCGTAAGAGAACCGCACGCCCCTGCGCCGGAGGAGATCGATCACCTCAAGCCTGGGCGATGCGGACATTTCGTGAATCTCCACGGCCACGCCGCTCTTTACGAGGGCCGGACCTATCGAGGCGTACCAGTCGAGGGCGAGATACTTCGCGGCGTAGTAACGCTCGATCTCGCGCCTTTCATCGAAGGGCTGCTCGCTCCAAGAGGCGTCAGGAAGGGTATCCCTCGACATGGCCGAGAACCTGAAAGCCTCCCTTTTCTATTCCGCGCTCTATGTAAGTCCTGTACTCTCTCCAGTAGTCGGATTCGCTCTTATGCCTCCAGTTTACCCTGTGCACGCTGGCGATCAAGAAATCGAAGGGCGGTACCTTCGCCGGAAGCATCAAGCCGTCCGGTCCCAACCCCGTTTCGCCGCCCAGAAGAACCTCTATGCCAGACTTTCTCGCTTTCTCTTTGAACCGGTTGAACAGATCCATATAATGAGCCTCCGACACGGCCACCGAATGGGGCAAGCCCGTTTCGAAGTGATCGGTTATCCCGCATTTCGACAGACCGGCATTACGCAGCGCTGTCAGAACCTCCTCGAAGGACATCGAACCGTCGGAAAAGACCGTATGAAAATCGAAATCAACGCTCATCATCACAGCTCCAGATGTTTTCACCATCGAATTTCCTTTTGCTTTCTATAGAGAGAATCTTCAATGTCATCGGCACGATATCAACCAGCTTTGCCGCAGGTATTCTGCAGCGTTTCATCATGCTACCCCAGAAAGCGATCACGGTTCCCTCCTCGCCCTCGGTTCCATGATAGCCGAATCCTCCCGTTTTCGGTCGCAAATATGGCCTTGAGTCTTTATCCAAGAGCTCTGAATTCACCAAATGAGGCGACGATATTCGATAGGGTTGCCTTTCTGTTTGCAAATTCCACGGTCTCGTCTTCTTCGGCATACTCCATCACATTACGGGCCCACGTTTTCCTTATGTTTACCCTTACTTCTTCACTTGCACCTGCCATCCATCGGCTATTGCGCTTGTCGTCAGGATTCCTTTGAATTGATCACCATGGTATACAGGGATCTGAGAATATGATTTTTCAGCAATAATCTTTAGCCTTTTCCAGGCTGTCATTTGTGTCTATCTTCGCTACTTTCTCGTATCCAAATACAGAAGTAATCCTTGGCGGATCATTGAGCATACGAGCGATCCGCTCTATGTCTTGAACTACTTCGCCGTGTGGCTCTGCGATAGGTCCGGTATCGGCTGTTACTGTCTGGACTATCGCGTTGCGTAACTCTGAATATTCCAGAAGAACCTCGAGAAAGCTCCTGAGAACCTTGTCACTCTTCGACAAACCTCTCAAAGATCTGGAGAATTCATCGATCTGATTATCTTCGTTGAATCTGCTAAACTCCCCTTCTGTCGTTGCAAAGGCACGCACGAATCTCACTGAATTCTTCATGGTCAATCCGCCTGACTTAAGAACACTTATGCTGAGAAAAAATGAACTACGGTGAGAAACAGAAATGGACTCTCACTTGTGTTTTCATCTTAATTAAAGTATAACAAAACGGTGGTTTGGGAGAAAACGGGTTTCAGCTAATAGTCCGTGATTAGAGTAGACTGGTGGGTTTCTCTATCGAAGAAGATTAGATTGTTTTAATATGAGCAGATCTGTTCGTAATTTTAGCCTATTCCTGATTATCAAGAAGTCTCTTTCTTCTGGGGTTGTTCAGCTCTTACAATTATGCATCCAATAATTCAAAGAGCAGCCGGGGGAAAGGCTGCTCTTTGATGTAACTACGCTACACTGCTTTTCTTTTGACCTTGGTCGTGTTGACGGAGCAAGTTGCATTTTGTTGGACGAATCATGTTGAACAGTTACAGAGTTGCCTATTTCATCGGATTTTGTTGCAATGTGATTTTTCTCGCTCAGAGAACGGAAAATTGAAGTCCGGGTTCTATCTGAGTTTTTCTAATAGCCTTCTTAGCTTCTTGTATGACTTGCCTTCGAGAGGATATGGCAGGGAAAGCAACCAGTCGTTAATCAGCGCAATAGCCATTGTATATGCCCTGCCATCTTGAATCAGATCCTCAATTTCCTCGTCCTTGAGCAGGTTGCTGTCTAGTATAGCTTCTGCCTTGCTGCATAGAACTTTCTCAGCGTACTCTGACACAAGTTCCTTGATCTGCCTTTTCACTATCTCTTTCTCTTTCTCTCTCAAAGCGATCACCTTTGCATCCTCAAGAACTAAGTTAACGGCCAAGCGTTGTTGACAAAAAGAACCATGCAAAACAATGCCTATGTGGCATTTATCCAAGTTCATAGGTAAGCTCGGCTGTTTGCGCGCAGTTCTTTGCAGAAAACAAGATTGAGCTCAAAGGTTTTGTAGCAAATCAGGGAATCTCAAGACAATAAAAGATGAAGAAGTCCCTGGCTTTCTGATGATTTATTGCTTCATTTCTTCCAGTTTGGGTGGCAAATGATTCTGGTTTCTCTACACGATAATCGAGACCCGAAAGTGCTTTCCAGAAGAGCTAAGGAGGACGTTCAAAGTGAAAGGATTATTCCGAAAGATTTAATCGAGAGAATGATTACTCTTGCCGAACTTTTCTGAAATGAGGACTCAATAACTCCCTTCGAATCAAATATGTTAGCGAACTAGAACGCGTGACTTGCTATTGACAAGGAAGACGGCAATTTGAGCATTAAGATTCGTGGCTGCGGAAATTAGTTTCCTTAATGCGACTGATTTGTTGAAATCCACTTCTAAGAGAAGCGGCCGATTGACAACGTAGACCGGGCGATTGTTTGGATTATCTTCAGTTATTGTTGGTCAGTTGACAAATGGTAACAACGCATAAGCAATTGCTGGTCTCGATTTCGTGACCTGAAAGATTTTGCAGGGTTTTTTGATCAAATTCTCCGCAAACTGGCATGGTGTTGCTTACTCAGATGATGACTTTGACTAGAGTTCCGCCCGTACAGTATAAAGTAGGGCTACTGTTGAAATAAAGATGTTTCAGGAATTGTTTGGTGCGTTGATTGGAAAAACAACTGAAAACTGACTGAACTAGATTGCAGAAGATATATTGAAGATAAGCCACAGATTTGCGCTCAGGCATTTTCAGTGAAAAGTACGGGTTACAGGAGGAGATCAAAGTGAACAGAAAGAGTGGAGTGATTCTTGGGATAGCTCTCATAATCTTTCTCGTAATATCCATAATTGGAGCTGCATTGATGACTGTGGTCATGGGCAAGGCCAGGCAGACCAATGATCTCGAGAAGCGAACGCAGGCATATTTCTTTGCAAGATCTGGCGTTGAGATTGCCAGGGAGTATGTGAATGAGAAAAGGAAGAATGACGAGCAATTCTTTGATGAAAAAGTGATTGTACTTCATGGAAATATTAGCAGCGAGAATAATGGGGAGTTGAGTTTTGACTTTCAAGATGTCACAGACGTTTGGCCAAAAGATAACGTTAGGGCGAGCTTTGAAGCAAGTGCTTCCTCCTTCAGGAACAACGAAATAGTGACCGCAGTTTGGAGAGACAATGAGTACACGAACTTCCTCTCGTCTGGAAATGCCGGGGATATGACAAGAACGCTCGCATTTATGTGTAGTGAAGGTTCTGCAGGGATACCTGTCTTCGATATGGCTATCTTTGCAGATGGGAAGATTTCAATTGGCTCTGCCCAGAAGGTTTATGGAAATGTTGGTACTAACTCAACAATAACCAAAGGCAAAAATCGAGCAATCACAATAAGGGGCAACAACAAAATAACAGAAGGTGACGTTTATTTCGGCAATGGGGCAAATATCGACGGCATGAAAGCTGGCGATTTCACGAGGGATGGCACGCTGTGCACATTGGACAGTAACAGGGATTATGCGTTGCTCTTGCCAGATTTTCCCGAGACCCCCGAACTAATAAATAAAGATGATCTTGAAGTTGATCAAGACGTTTCGGTAAATGCAGATGGTTACTACAAGAAGATTACTGTAGGTAATCGAAAAACCCTCACTTTTGACACTGGTAATGCAGAAAACGTGAGGAAGATCGTTGTAGATGAGTTCGAATTCGGATCGGATTCATCTATCAAGTTGTCTGGAGAAGGAAAGCTGAATTTGTATGTGGGGGTGTTTATTACTACAGGGAACTCCTCAATCAGCATCAACAAAGAAGGAGACAGAAAAGAGATAGATAGAGTTGTTCTTTACTACAGTGGAAACAGTCTAGAAAATGTTGACCTTGATTTGATTGGAACCTTTTTTATTGAAGGCGCAAGTGATATCACTTTGGGGCAAGGTAACAACGAGCTCAGAGTCAGCGGCCTCATCATCTATGCAGGAGAAAGCGACGTTACAATGAAAGGGATACCTGAGACTCATACAGTAGCCCTATTTGCGCCGAAAGCGAAAGTTATAATGAGTGGAAATGCGAGTTTTTATGGTGCAATAGTATGCAATGAATACTCTGCAAACGGTAATCCCGACGTTTACTATAGGAGTGCCGAAGAAATATTCTCAGACACTTCCCTGGAAATCATCGACGGCGATGGTGAAGAAGCCTTCGAGCTCTGGGGAGAGTGAATGTGATGAGCGCTCTAACCACTAGTGAAGGCAGACCGAGCATAAACAGAAGTACTGGTTTTTCATTTGTTGAGGTTCTTATAGCATTGTTGATTATCATAATCTCTGTTGTCACGCTCATGAATTTCCTGATGACGGCACTCAGGGTCGAAGACTCAGCCAGCGCAATCTCCGAAGACCTTCTAGTTAAGTCGGGGAAACTAGAAGAAGGAGAAGGAAACAGCAAACAAGCAACTGTGACTATCGGAGATATCGATATTCCGGGCGTGATTCATGAGATAGGCTATGGGAAGACAAAGCAGCTTATTGAGTTCAAGAGGTCCGGCCAATGAGTAAGGAAATTGACAGGCGAAAAGGCCTAACCCTTATGGAAATGGTTGTCGCTATGGCTATCGCTGCTGTTGTTCTCACAATTACCCTAACCGTTTACAACATTTGGTGGAAGTCCTACACAATAGTTCTTGAAAAAACCGAGATCGAAAAACAAATGACCTCGGCAATGGAGATCATCGTCAAGGAACTTAGATTGGCTAAGGATGTGGCTCTTGATTATGACGAAAATGATGAAGAAAAAACGGTTTTTCGTCTTCAGGACAAGAGGATTGAATATGGGAGGGACGATAAAGTTAACTATCTGACTGATCCGGTCGTTGATGTCCTCACTTTCGATTTCAAAGATACAGACGAGACAGTACTCGAAGTAAAGATCGAAAACACAAGCAAGAATATTGTGCTTACATCAAGAGTAAGGCTCTTGAACAAAGAACCCAGTTCGGGTTCATCTAAGAAGTCTTTCGTGAGCTTCGAAAGCTCCGAGAAGTTGCCTTTTCAACAGCAGGAATAGTTCACATATCTAGTACTGGCTTGATTCTTGGAGAAGTGCAAATAAATCCTTCTGTGAATCTGCAGAACTTGAGCCGAAGGGATTTCGAAGAGATTGTATCATTCGGTGACTTGTTGTTCTCTTGTTTCTTCAGTGGTTCTGCGTCTATAGAATTCCTGAAAACGCTGAAATTAGACTCAGACCTGATGAAATAGATTCGTATGAGAGAAGAAAGCCCCGGCATCGCCAGGGGCTCTTTGTTTTAACAAGATACGGTGACTCACTAGTTCAAATAAGCTTCGAAGCCGTTTTCCATCAAGTCTGAGTATGTCGGAACACCTGAGTAAGTGAGTTCCGTGCCCATGAACATGTTGTAGCCATTGATCAGCGCTTCGACTGTTGCGAGATGAAGGCCGACCCTGTGTTTGAGAGGGTACTTCTCATCGTAGAGCACATCGGCGTTTTCACGCCACGAGTAATCGAAACCGGGATTAGGTGATTCAACAAGGAATGAAATACTTTCCGTCGCGTCTCCGATCTCCCTGTGGCTAAGGCCTTTAAATCGTATGTCGGATTCTTCGAGGTTCAACGATACCCCGTAGTTGAATTCTATCTCCATTGTCGCGTATGCGCCAATTTCAAGCCCGCGCTGGTGACAGACAAGCATGTACGCTAGTCTGCCTCCCTGAACCTTATTCCCGTCAACAATGCTGTAGTTGTCTGGAGTATCGCTCTCATGCATGTCGAGGTTGAAATCGACTTTCTCGGTTCTTATCAGTTCAATTATCGCGAAGGCCAGCTTTTCGGTGGGGGTTCCGTCGGGTCGACCGGGGTAGTTCCTGTTCAGATTTCTCGACTCATAGCCCGGAAGTTCCTGTCCCGATTGATAATGGACGTAGACATCTGGATCGGGGACACCCTGATCTTCGATGTCGGTATTTCTGTCTCCATAAACAAGGAAACGGGGCCCCGTCTTCGATTCGATCTGCAGGAAGTGGTCCGGCTGGTTAGGGTAGAATACGGTTCCTATCGAAGCCCCGCTGCTGTTGCCAAAAGGTAGAACAATTATCCTGCCGCTCTTTACCAAAGCGTTCTCAATGAATATTGTCGCAGCTACGGTTCCTGCGATTTCCATTGGATGTGTACCACCCATAAGCAGAAAAGTGGGCCCGGGCACTCCGCTGTCCATGTAGTAGACGGGAGTATCCATGTTCGTTCCCTTGAGTGGTTCGAAGTAATCCGAAAGCCATCCCGTGCTCGTTACGCCATAACCGGGACGAATGTCAGGCCTGAAAAAGTTTGCCAGTGAAATCGAGCCAACGAGAACCAGCATGAAAATGATAAGAATTTTTCTCATTTGCTATTACCTCCGATCGTCTAGAGAAAAACAAGGGGCGCTAAGGCCCCTTCAATCTATTTTACGAAGAATTCATTGAGAACTACAACTAGATCCACTGTCTTTTCGAAGAGCTTGAGGGGAATAGATCTCTCCTCGCTTATCTTGGTGAACAAATCGTCTTGATTGGCGTCGACTTTTGCAAATAGAGCGTCGGCGTATGGCGCTAGAGCCAACAGGATTTCATCTGATGACGAGCCTCTCCGAGACTCTCCTTCAAGATTGCCAACAATTACTTTAGTTCCGTATTCTTTGGCCTTCTGAGCAAGAAGCAAGACTCTTTGAAGTTCCGCGTCAATCTCTATCCCCGCAGCTCCTAGACCCTTCCCGCTTGCGCCAACGACTATTATCAGCGTTTTGTATGTTTCGGTTTCAAACTGATCAGCGTCAAGCAGCTTTTCGAAGGTGTGTTCGATCTTCGCCATTTTGGCGACGACAGTTAACTGAAGAGCACCAGGAGACTGACCAGCGGAGGTCACTATCACCGGCTGTTCGAACACTACTTGCTTACTCTCCTGCGCAAAGCAGCCAATACAAACGATAAGAAATCCAACTATTAGTATCGTTCTTCTCATGATGATTCTCCTCAGTACTCAGGAGCTGAAGCCCCTCCTTCTCTTCTGAAAGCTCCAATTCCTATCATTAGCCCGTCGGGCTGTACCTGTATCAAATTCAGAGAGCCAAAGGAACGATAAGGGAAGTCAAATTCCCTGACTGAGTGGCCCATGATTTCTTCGAGGAACAATCTTGTGTTCTCTGGATAGCCTGTTTCCATTCTGAATTCGGGATAGTTTGGAGAGCCAATGATTTTGGGCTTCATCTGCGCTTCATCGAGCGTCATTCCGAAATCAATGAGGTCAACTATTACATTCGTTATAGTTGATTGTATATAGTAACCGCCTGGAGTACCGACCAAATAAACGACCTTTCCGTCTTTCTCAATAATTGTCGGGCAGATCGTCGTTACCGGTCTCTTGCCTGGAACGAGTCCTCTTGATGTGTCGTCCAGTGTGAAGTTACCCATCTCATTATTTATGAAGAAGCCATCGAGATAGATTTTTGAACCAAAGAACGAAGACAGTGTTTGCGTCCAGGCCACAGCGTTTCCGTCTTTGTCGATTACAGCGAAATGAGTCGTATCTTCTCCGACTCCTGCAGCCGAGGGTTCCAGTTCGATTACTCCGGCTCCTGCTAGCATTGCCTCAATATAAGAATCTGTGTTTTCGAAGAGATCTGGTCTGCCCAGATAATCTGTGTAATATAGTTCGCTGTTCAGAGCCTCGTTCAGATCGATATTCATGAATCTTGTCTTCGCGTAGTCCTTTGTTATAAGTGTTTCGACTGGCACATACACGTACTCAGGGTCGCCGCTGTAAGAGAGAAGATCTATCATTGCAAATGTCAGCGCCTGGTTAATAATGTTCATCACAAGTGGATCATCCCAGCTGAAAACGGACAAGTTGAAGTGTTCAAGAATATTCAGGGTCTCTATGAGGTATGGGCCTCCAACCGGAATACTCGGTACGAAGAGGTCATAGCCTCTGTATGTTCCGTGAAGAGGTTCCTTCACTAGAGCCCTGTAGTTCTCCAGATCTGTCTTTCTAAGGAACCCTTCCTTAGATTCAATAAGATCGGAGATCTTGTCTGCAAGTTCTCCCTTGTAGAATGCCTGTGGTCCGTTTTCTGCAAGGTATCTGTAGGTTTCGGCCAATTCCGGGTTCGTGGCGATATCGAAAACCTGAACTTGCCATGATAAGAGGCGTACCATTGCTTTCAGAAATCATGTTGCCAGCCTGTTTGAAAGTCTTGGAATGGAAATTGACTACTTGTAAATCGAAGAGCTACAGGAGTTTACTCATAGGCTGTATAATTAATTCAGAGTAAGACTAAAGCTTGTAGGAGAGAAAGATATGAATAGATCTCCAATTCGTGTTGATGGGAAAGAAACACTAAGGTGCCTTAAGGAAGGAGCTAAAACTCTTTTTGCTGCAAACGGATTCAGAGGCGTCTCTATTCCGATGATTGCAAGAATGGTTGGGATCAAAACTCCCTCATTCTATCACTATTTTAGCGACAAAACAGCAATATATGAAGACATAGTGGAGTCTTCCATGTCTTCCTTCGAAAGAGAGATGTCATTCTCCGGAGGAAACGATCTCGAAGATTGTCTAAGGAGATTCTTCTCCCGATACTTGAATTTCATGCTTGATTTTCCAGAGGATTACAGAATAATCAAGGAGGCTACTCACTTCAACAGTCATGTTCAAGAACGTTCAAAAGCTATTTTGAATGGGGTTGTGGAGAGTCTACCTTTGAATGTTCTTGATTATGACAGGAAGCGGATGCTTGAGTTGTTCCTGACTTCTCCAGTAAGATGGATTGGAAATCACAAGTCGCTTCGAAAGGATTTCATGCTTGACAGGAACGAGATTGTTAACAGTCTTGTTGACTTCGCTTTGCATGGCATGAGCTTTGGCAAGCATCGTACTGCGAACGAGGCATATCTTATTTCGTTTAGGCCGCTTCTAGTTGACATAAAATCGACTAAAGCTTCTCTGCTGGAGGCAGCCGAAGAGCTTTTCGGTAGCAAAGGTTTTCACGATACACACATTTCTGATATCACGCGCAAGGCAGGAGTAGCCCTCGGAACCTTTTATGTGCACTTTTCTAACAAGAAGGCCATTCTTGAAGAGTTGATAGGAATTACTTTGCGCGGGCTGAAGAACACAGTCTCCGCAATAGTATGGAACTTCTCAGATCGTCGCGATGCGGAAATTGCTGGATACAAGGCCAATCTTGAATACTTCAAGGTTCATTACAATATGTGTAACATTGTGATGGAGACAGAATTTGCTTATCCTGAGATCTGGAAAGGCTATTACGACAAGATACAGCTTCCCTGGGAGAGGGCACTTCAGAAGGCCATTAGAATCAGGGAAATAAGGCAGATAGACCCGTCTACACTCTCGCTATTTCTGATGGGTATCGGTCACTATCTAACCCAAGAACTTGTGATTTATCATAGAGGTACGAGCGATGACTTTTCGAGGGCATTGAGATCGCTTGCACCTTACATTTGCAGAGGAATATGTTCGGCTTAGCTTGATCGGTGTAGCACAGGAGCTTCGTCAAAGCAAGCTTCTTTACACTCGTGTTAGCAAAACCCTTCTCCTGCAGCGAAATCACTCAACGCTCAAACTTTTCACTTTTTTTCGAAAAGTCAGAGAGAATTTCAGTGAATAGTTCCGGGTTCTCCACGTTCACACTGTGGCCATAACCGTCGAGAACTATGACACGGGCATTTGGAAGTATGATTTGGAATCTTCTAGCCATCTCTTCAGTAATTATTAGGTCCTTCTTGCCAACAAGAACCAGAACAGGTATACTGCAGTCCTTAAGCCGTTCGGAGTAGTCATATTTCTCAAGAGCCCTGGCGTTTTCTTCAAAACACCTTGGATCCATCAGCAATGCTTCATCAACTAGACTTTCTACGAAGCTATCAAGCTTTCTTGTCGGCACAATGCCCATTATCGCCTTTCTGAGAAGATCCCTGTTGTTCTTGTAAAGGTCAAGTACACCATACACTTCGGCAGTAGTAATCAGCCCGTCAGGTGGACCGGAATCTATCAGAACAACTCGGTCTACCAGTCCCGTTTCTCGTACAAGTACACTTTGAACCACCGAGCCACCCAGAGAGTGGCCAACCAAAATGACACCGTTTAGATTCAGCGTCTTCATGAAGGAGATTACGAACTGGCCATATCTGTCTATACTAACTTCATCGATTCTGCCGGATCTTCCAAAGTTGGGCAAATCAAGGGCAAAACAATGATACTCCTCCTCGAGAAGTTTAATGGATGGTTCAAACCATTTGCCTGATCCGAAGTTGCCGTGAACGAATACTATGCTAGTTCCTGAAGTGTTGCCGCTCTCTCGGTAGAAAATCTTTGTACCGTCAATCTCGATTGTCTTACCCTTTTCTCGTTTCTTAGCCGCAAGGAACCTACGCAGTGCGGTGTAAGGCCTCCAGAGATATCTAGTAGTGAAGACTGTTAAACCGTATGCGATTCCTCGAGGAAAGAAAAGAATAACAAGAATCAGAAGAACTCCAAAGATGACGGACATTGGAAGCCGTGTTCTACTGAACATGAATGGCAAAGCGATTATTATTGCTGATCCGATGAACCCGCCCGAAAGCGACGAGAGTCCTCCGATGACGATTATCGCAAGGAGGTTGATGGAGTTCCCCAGACCAAAATCAAGGGGCGATATATATCCGACCGTGTGTGCATAAAGACTCCCGGCAAAACCTGCATAGACTGCACTTATTACAAATGCAGTAAGCTTGTAGTGTGAAACGTTTATTCCGAGTGACTGGGCCGCAAAGGAGCTTTCCCTAATGGCCTTCAAGGCGCGCCCTGTCTTTGATCTTATGATGTTGTTTGTCAAGATTAGAATTACAACGGTCACGAAAGCTACGAGGTATAAATTCGAAAGATCTGATGAAAAACTGATTCCAAAGATTGATGCGGGTTTGATATCTCTGATACCTACCTTCCCCCCCACGAATTCCCATGCTCCCAGCACTTGCTCTATTACTACTCCAAAGGCCATAGTGGCTATGGCAAGGTAGAATCCGCGTAGCCTGAGCGAGGGAACCCCCAGAAGCAGTCCGAATAGACCGGCTAGAGCTCCTGAGCCGAGAAAAGCCAGCGGGTATGGGACACCAAATCTCATTACCATTATTGCGGAAAAATACGCGCCTATCGCGATAAATGCTGCATGACCGATCGAAATCTGACCGGCATAACCTATAACCAAATTCAGTCCTAATGCAGCGATTCCATAGATTAGGACGAGACTGAATATAGTGAGCAGGAAGTTCTGGCTGGCAAAGAATAATGGGGCAACCGCAAAGAGTATGGATAAAAGAATCCAGCTACGATTTCTGAAGATGAGGTCTCTCATATCTCACACCCTCTCCACGGACTTGCCGCCAAGCAGACCGGACGGCTTGACCATGAGCAAGACTAGAATAATCACAAGGGCTATTGCCAGTCTAAGTTCGTCGGAAATATAGTTTGCGACAAGTTGCTCCACAATTCCCAGCAATAGGCCTCCCAGGACTGTACCAGGTAGGCTTTCGAATCCACCCAGAATTGCTGCTGTAAGTCCGTGAATCTGCAAAGATAGCATCATGTTTGGATGAACGAGGGTTCTTGGGGCGGCCAATATCGCGGCCACAGAACTTAGCGCGGTCCCTATGCCCCAAGAAACGGCAAAAATCAGACCCACTTTTATTCCCATAAGCTTTGCTGACCTCTCATTTTGAGAAGTCGCCCTTATTGCCAGACCGACTTTAGTGAACTTCAGGTAAGCAAAGAGGCCGAGCATGATCACCGCAGCTACAACAAACACTAGAATGTCTTGGTTTCTCAGGATTATCCTACCGTCAAGGAAGTTTATTATCCTGGCACCACCGACCATATTGGGGAAGTTTCTGTAGTCCTGCTGCCAGATCTGCAGAGAAAGGCCCTCTAGAATCATCAAAATACCAAGAGTCAGAATGAGCATTGCGGAGTGAGACATGTTCCTTACCTGTCGCAATAGACCGCGTTCCACAGCGACTCCTAAGAAAAACGCAAAAAGAATGGCAATCAATGCTGAAAGCCAGAGAGGCACCTGAGCATATATAAGGAATGTGTAAGCTATGTAGACGCTGAACATCCCCATGTTGCCATAAGCGAAATTTACAACTCCAGTCGTCTTGAAGATCAAGACTATACCAAGTGCTACGAGAGAAAACAAGCTTCCGTCTCGAAGCCCAAGCAGAATTTGCTGGATGAAGTTTGTCACAGTAGTACCTCCTCAGGCTCCTAAGTATTTTTCGCGAACAAGGTCGTTTTTAGCGAGGCTCTCTGAAGATCCATGAAGGGCAATAGATCCAGTCTCAAGAATGTAGGCTTCGGTAGAGATTTTCAAGGCTGCATTGGCATTCTGCTCAACGAGCAGAATTGTGAGATTCTTTTCTTTGTTGAGTTTTATGAGGAGATCAAAGATCTGTTCTGTAATCTTCGGAGCTAAACCCAGAGAGGGTTCGTCAAGCATCAAAAGAGAAGGACTTGCCATCAGCGCTCTGCCGATTGCAAGCATCTGTTGTTCTCCTCCCGAAAGGGTCCCTGCCAGTTGACGTCTCCTCTCAGAAAGGATGGGGAAAAGCTCGTAAACAGTAGACCTATTCTCAAGAGCTTCAGAGCGATTCTTCACTTTGTATGCTCCGATCACTAGATTGTCCTGAACGGACAGGGAAGGGAAGAGCTGTCTTCCCTCAGGGCACTGTGTGATTCCGAGATCTACGATCTTGGCCGAATCATGACCTCCAATTTCCACTCCTCTGAATTTTATAGAACCTGATCGGGCCTTGACAAGACTGGAGATCGTCTGAAGTGTGGTGCTCTTTCCCGCGCCATTGGCTCCCAGAAGGCAAGTTATCTCACCTTCTCTCGCTTCAAGCGAGATTTCCTTGAGAGCACGCACATAGCCGTAGTAAACAGAGAGGTTTTCTATTTTAAGCATATTTGCTCTCCCCCAAGTATGCTTCAATAACTCCGGGATCGTTTCTTATTTCTTCAGGAGTGCCTTCGGCAATCTTCTGGCCAAAGTTCATGACCGTGATTCTGTCAGATATGTCCATTACAAGCCTCATATCGTGTTCCACAAGGAAGATCGTGATCCCCATTTCCCTGCTGAATCTTCGAATCACTTCTTTGAGTGAAGTAGTTTCTGAAGGATTAAGGCCTGCGGCAGGTTCATCGAGCATTAGGAACTTTGGCTCGCACATCAAGGCTCTGCCTATTTCAACCATTTTCTGCAGACCATAAGGCATCATTCCTGCAGGTGTGTTGAGACGGTTCTTTAGGTTGAGCATTTCTGCAACATTGTAGATCCGTTCGTAGGTCTTCTCTTCCTCCGAACGAACCTTTTTGTTTCTCAAGAACTCTTGCCATATGTATTGTTCAAAACCTATGTGGCGACCGATTAGCAGATTTTCTCCTACTGTCAGAAGCCTGAAAAGTTCAAGGTTTTGGAATGTTCTTGAAAGACCTTTTTGTATTATCTTGTAAGGTTTTTCTTTGTCAAGCGGAGTTCCTTCAAATACTATACCCCCACTGGTCGGTTTAACGACTCGAGTAATGGCGTTGAATACTGTAGTTTTCCCTGCCCCATTGGGACCAATTAAAGAGTGTATTGAGCTTTCTTCAACGCCCATCGATAGGCTGTTTACAGCGACGACACCGCCGAAGCTGACAGTCAGATCAAGAACTTCAAGTTGGGTCATACTCCACCCCTCTCACAAAAAAAAGTGGCACCTGCGTGCCACTCCTAAACAACCTAGTTTACACTTATCCAGTCGGTGACAACGGTCCAGATCTGATCTACAACTTCCAACACGTACATTCTATTAACTCCGATCCTGCAAGCTTCGTCATTTGGATCGTAAGGTTTGTAGGTTAGCTCCGGAGTAATGAGACCACTCCAACCCCCCATGGATTCGAGAGCTTTGACGAGTTTCTCTCTAGTTGGTTCCTCACCAGCTCTTCTCAAACCTTCGGTGAAGATCTCAGCTGCGATGAATCCGGCTGCAGCGTAGGAATTTGGGATTTCTCCGGGGTAGCTTTCTTGATAAATGTTGATGTACTTTGCATAGTTTTCATTATTAGCATCTGCCATGACCCATGCTGTGGCTCTCAGTCTTTCGGCTGCTCCTTCGGAAAGAGTTATGGTTGTGGGATCGGGGTTCGCATAATTCGCTAGCATTAGAGCATCTAGACCATAGTCTTTGGCTTCCTTTAGGAATGCTGGAGTTTGCGGGACAAAGATGTACATAATCACTGCATCTACATTCTGCTGCAACATCCCTAGAATCTCATTATCAAATGAGTATCTGTCAACCGCGACGGGATACTTCCCCACAAGAAGGTCTTCCTTATCGTTTTCTTTGAGCCATCTTTCTACTCCTGCAAGTCCATCATATCCAATGTCGTCTGTTCTGTAGATGATCGCGATTCTCTTCTTTTCAAGGTCCTCAACCAGATATTTTGCCATTATTGCTCCCTCGGTCAAGTAGTTGGGCTGAACCGAGAAACGGTACTCTTTTGGAGGAATAGCAAAACTTGTGTGCCCGCCTCCCTGATAAACAAACGGAACTTTGTTTTCTTCAAGGTACCCCATCACCGACAGAATGCCAGGTGTTCCAAGACCGGCCACAATCGAGAAAACACGATCTTGTTCGACCAGTCTCTTCACCTCGACAACAGTCTTCGAAGGATTGAGCTGGTCATCGGCAATCAGGAGCTCGATCTTTCTGGAGTGCACACCTCCATTAATGTTTACCCAGTTGAAGAAAGAATTCAATCCCTTTGCGACAGAAGTACCAATAATCGCGGACGGTCCGGACATCGCCTGGAATGTGCCTATAACCACTCTGTCTGGAAACACACCCGGGTCGGCTACTAAAATACCTGTAAACAACCCAAATATGACTGCAAAGACAACTAAGAACCTTTTCACGCTAAACACCTCCGTAATTCAAATTGTCTGTTCAGTGCTAGTCGTTCTTCAAAACAAAACCAGTTAGTGCAGTCACAAATTCGCCCGGTCTTTCCATGATTGAGGAATGACCGGCATCGTTTATCGTTAAGAACTCGGCGTTCGGAATCTCATTCTTGATAAGCTGCATCTCTTCGTTTGGGGTAATGGAGTCTTTGTCGGCACCTACTAGAAGAACGGGACAAGTGATTTTGCCAAGTTGGCCGATTACTGAATAATCGACGTTAGTCGATGCCAATCTAATGAAACCCTCAAACCATTCGGGGGTCAATGCCGTCTTGAACATTTTCTGCCTTTCTTTTAGCCAATGAAGATTTCGATTGTAGAAGCTATAAGAGTATGCAAAAGGGATAGCTAGCGTGAAGAAACGCTCTCCGTCATGTGTTTTTGCAGCTTCTTTCCATGACTCTCCAACTTCGGCTATATAGGGAGTAGTCCTCGGGGGTGCGTTGAAGAGAATCAGACTTTTGAGTCTGTTAGGATACTTTATCGCATAGAGCATTGCGACCTGTGCTCCGTACGAAATTCCGTATAGATGAATGTTTGTTAAATCAAGAGAACTGAAGAGGTGTTCAATGTCCTCAACGTGTAGTGAAATATCGTACTGGTGATCCTCATAGTCTGATTTACCCTGGTCTCTGAGATCGATTAGCATTACTCGAAGGTTTTTTGTTAACTGTTCGAGAAATGTATACCACGATGCGCACGACATCATTATACCGCTCAGAAAAGCAACTACCGGCTTTTCTTCTGGGCCGTGAAATTCGTAATACAGTCTCTTGCCATCTGGCATTTCCTGATATGGCATCTTGCCACCTCCATTCTGATTACTTCTACATATGGTTCACAGTTCATTATATAACATACCTTTCTAATACTTGATATCTCAAGAGAAACCACCATTCTTCAGTTTTGACTAACAGATCTGATTATTTACGGTTATAGCTGTAAATCTAATCATTGCGTCATTATGTGATCACTCAGAAATTCAAAACTTTCATGGTAAGATGAATTAAATATAACTACATATGATTCATATGTAGATAAGGAGGTTCTTATGAGACATCATGCAGGGATAATTGGCATTGCTACTTATCATCCGGAGACTTTTATGTCGGCCGAGGAAATGGCCGAAGCCTCAGGTCTTCCGGTAGAGGTGGTAGTTGAGAAGATTGGAGTACAGCGAAAACCGATACCGGGACCCGAGGACACAACAAGCAACATGGGAATATTTGCAGCAAGAAAGGCAATAGAAAATGCTGGTATTTCGCCTGAGGATATCGATGTAGTTATCTGGGATGGAGCGCAGCACAAAGATTATCTTAACTGGCTTGCTTTCACCAAGGCGTGTCACGAGATTGGAGCGATCAATGCCTGGGGATTCGACATGGAATCGATGTGCGGTTCCATGATTGTGGGGCTTGAGCTAGCAAAGAGCTTGATTCTTTCTAGAGAAGATGTCAAGACCGTTCTCCTTGTAAGTGGTTATAGGAACTGCGACATGATCAATCTGAAGTACAAGCCGGGGGCTTTCTTATTCGATATTGGTGCTGGGGGCTCTGCAGTTGTTCTGAGAAAGGATGTCGGTGTCAATGAAGTGCTGGGAAGCGCCGCAATTGCCGATGGATCTTTTGCAGAAGATTTCGTGGTTCCGGTCGGAGGAAGCAAAAAATGGCCAATGACAAAGGAAGATCTAGACGAAATGTGGTTCCACATTACATGCGACCCAAAGGACTTCAAAGAAAGGCTGAGCGCTGTAACACTCAAGAACTGGTATAGCGTCATCGACAAATCTCTGGAAAGAAGCAATCTCACAAGAAAAGACATTGACTACTTTGCAATGGTAAAAATCAAGCGCAGTGCTCATTATGAAATGCTAAAGGAACTTGGTCTTAGGGAAGACCAGTCGGTCTTTCTGGAGAATTATGGGCACGTTGGCCAGAATGATGTGATCTTCTCTCTTGAAGATGGTCTTAGGATGGAAAGAATAAAGGATGGAGACAATGTCCTTATGGTTTCCGCTGGAGGCGGCTGGACCTGGAATGCAGCAATCGTCAGATGGGGAAAAGTAACAGACTGACACAGGAGGTATGAAGAAATGGATATAAAGAGTACTTACAAAGAGAAAGTATGCAGTATTGAAGAGGTTCTAAGCAAGATCCAGTCTGGAAACACTATAGCAACAGCCGTAATTCCGATGACTCCTCAAACCTTTTTCAGTAACCTGCATAGAGTTTCCGAAAAGGTTAGGGGCGTACAGGTGTTCACGATCCTGAATCCTGCTGCATATGATTTTTTTAGCAAGAAGGAGTATGAAGGAAGATTCATTAACAACTGCTGGTTCTACGGTGCAGGTGATAGAGCAGCTGTTACAAATGGATTTAACACAGTGACTTACGTCCCAAACAATGCCCATCAGGCGATCTCCGACCTTGTTTCCTCGAGAAAGATTGACTTCTTTGCGGGATCGGCATCTCCTATGGATGAACACGGTTATCTGACTCTGTCATGTTCGGCTTTTATAGAGAAGGATTTGATAAAAGCTGCAAAAAAGGTGATTCTCGAGGTAAATCCCAACGCCCCGAGAACATTTGGAGATTCCACGATTCACGTAAGTCAGGTAGATCACATAATTGAGGTTGCCCACAATCTCCCCGAAGAGACAATCATTGCGCCAACAGAAGTTGAGGAAAGAATCGGTGAGTACATTGCAGAACTCATCGAGGATGGGTCGACAATTCAGATGGGTATAGGAGGAGTACCCTATGCTGTCTCCAAGCTCCTTCACAGCAAGCGAGACCTTGGAGTCCATACGGAAATGCTAACGGAGGCAATGCTTGAACTGTATGAATCAGGAGTGATAACTAACAAGCGTAAGACTCTCTATCCTGAGAAATTCGTTTGCGCGTTCGTCTTTGGAACACAGAAACTGTACAACTTTGTCAACAATAACCCATCTGTCCTTGTTATGAGCGGAAGCTTCACTAACGATCCTTTCATTTTGGGTCAGAACAACAAAATGGTTAGCTTAAATTCTGCCCTGATGATAGATCTTACGGGCCAGGTTTGTTCCGAGGCTATAGGTACGAGGCATTACAGCGGCACGGGCGGGCAGCTTGATACGCACAGAGGAGCGGTAAGAAGCGCTCTGAAGGGACTTGGCGGAAAGGGAATTATTGCTCTTAGGTCAACCGCCAAGAAGGGTGAAGTATCAAAGATCGTTCCCACGCTCCCGATTGGTTCTCCGGTGACAGTTCCGAGACAAGATCTGGATTATGTTGTAACGGAGTTTGGAATTGCCCATCTTCGTGGAAAGACGGCTGTTGAAAGGGCGCGTGCAATGATTGAAATTTCTCATCCAGACCACAGGAAGAATCTTGAAGAGGAAGCAAGAAAGATCGGACTGCTATTTTGAAAATCCATTTTGCTCGCCCGTTACCAGCGAGCGATCCTTTTTGGAGGATGAATTATGTTCTCTTCTTTGATTGTTAATTCGTTTTTGAACGGCAGCATCTATATGCTTCTGGCTGTAGGTTTCTCCTTGACGTTTGGAGTCGCAGGTGTTGTAAACCTATATCATGGAGCATACTATATGGTCGCTGCTTATCTGGCTTATGCTATGTTCTACATCTGGTCATTTCCTATTTGGCTGGCCTCAATTCTGTCCGTATTTATTGTCGGAGCTCTTGGCGTATTTATGATGAGAGTGCCGCTGGCATATCTGAAAAATACTAAGAAGGAGTCAAGTCTGCTCATTTTCACTCTTGGTGCCAGTTATTTCACCGAGTATTTGTTAAGGCTGATTTTCGGTGCCCGTCATTACAGTCTTCCATCGTTCTTCGGGCAAAGCGTTTCCGTGCTTGGCGAGACGGTGCCTGGATCAAGAGCATTTGCCACAATAGTCTCAATTGTATGTGTGGCTTTGTTGATAGTCTTTTTAAAGACCTCCAGAATGGGGAAGGAGATTGTGGCTACATCTCAGGACCGGCTTGGTTCGGAATCAATTGGAATAAATACTACGAGAGTGTTTTCGATTACGGCATTTGTAGCCGCCGCGCTTGCAGGCATCGCCGGCGTGGCAGTCTCTCCATTTCTTGCGATAAGTCCTGGTATGTGGCTGCCTGCACTGATCAAACCATTTTCGATAGTAATTCTCGGAGGTCTTGGAAGTATCTGGGGTACGGTAATTGCTGCTTTCCTCATGGGTTTTGGTGAGACACTTGTAGCTACTTATTGGAGCCCGAATTTCAGTGAGATAGTTTTCCTAGTCGCAGTCATTCTGGTTCTGATAATAAAGCCTGCGGGGTTGTTGGGGGTGAAGAAAACATGAGAAGAAAGATCTTTGCATTATTCATGATTGGTCTTGTCGTCTTGCTCCTCCTTCTTCCGGTTGTCAGGGATGATCTTTATCTGTTGACTATTCTGTCAATTGCCCTCTGTTACTCGGTTTTAGCAGCAAGTTGGGATTTCTTTTCGGGGTACACCGGTAGAGAGAACTTCGGAATCTCGGCATTTGTGGCAGTTGGGGGTTATCTTGTCGGCCTTGTAACTTCAAGTTTCAATGCCCCCCCAATACTGTCGATTCTGATGGGATTCATCCTCGCAGGAATAGTTGGTTTTCTGATCGGTCTTCCGACTCTGAGGCTTCGCGGCCCCTACTTTGCTTTGGCCACTCTTGCGCTCGTTACCATTGCTGAGAATTTAGTGCTTGCTTTTGCCAGGGTGACAGGGGGAGAAGATGGTCTTTATGGCCTTCCTTATTTGACAGTGACGATCGAAGGCTCTTATTATTACGTGCTCATATTCGCGATCATATCAATAGCAATCCTATTCCTTATAGGAAGATCGAATTTCGGTCTCATACTAAAGGCAATTAACTCAGATGAAGAGGCGACTAGAAGCTCTGGGATAAGAGTGACGAAGTACAAACTCCTCTCTTTATCGCTCAGTGCGGCTTTTGCAGGAGCTACAGGTGCGCTTCTAGCGCACTTCTATGGATACATTGGGAGAGATGTGGTGTTTCAGTCAAATCTTCTGATCATCATTATGGCGACAGTAGGAGGGACGGGTTTTGTGCTTCCCGCCGCCCTTGGAGGAATCACTATCTCTTTGCTGACTGAGTACATAAGGGCTTTTGGTGAGCTAAAGAACCTTACTTATACTGCACTACTAATGGTAATGATACTCTTTGTTCCCGGGGGTCTCTTTTCTTTTGTTTTTGCAAAGAAAGCTTCCAGGAAGAGAGGTGTCCCCAATGAATGACGTCATTCTAAAAACCATAGATTTGACGAAACGCTTTGGAGGGCTCGCTGCTGTCGACAAAGTCTCGATTGAAGTGATCGAGGGAGAAATTCTAGGAATACTTGGTCCGAACGGTGCTGGAAAGACCACCCTATTCAATATTCTTTCAGGATATTTTCGTCCGACTGAAGGGACCTTCACCTACAAGGGAAGAGATATCACGAAGCTTTCTTCTGAGAAGGTTGCATCACTAGGAATCGTGAGGACCTACCAGATTGTGAGACTTTTCGACAAGCTTACAGTACATGAGAACTTGCTGATTCCCTGTCTTTCTGCGAGAATGTCAGCCAAACTGAAAGACAAAAAGGATCGTGAAAACTACATCGAAAATCTGGCCGAAGAGGTCGGTATATCTGAGTTCCTCGACTTGCCTACACAGGGTTTGTCTCACGGAGTAAGAAAACTTGTCGAATTTGGAAGAGCGCTGGCAAATGATCCTGATGTGCTCTTGCTAGACGAGCCCTTTTCCGGTTTGAATCCAGTCGAAGTTGAGCCTCTGGCAAATGTGATTCGAAATTTCCACAAGAAGGGAAACACAATACTAATAATCGAGCACAAGTTAAGAGAGTTCATGAAGCTTGTTGAAAGAGTGGTTGCAATGGATAGGGGAAAGATTATCGCCTCCGGATCTGTAAAGGAGATTTCAGAGAATCCTCTAGTAGTGGAAGCTTATCTGGGAAAGGGGGCGAGCAGATTTGTTGGCACTTGAGGTCAAGAACGTCAATTCGGGCTATGGGAAATCTCAAATACTCCACGGAGTTACCTTAACTGTTCATGAAGGAGAGTGTGTCGCTGTTCTTGGCCCAAACGGAGCTGGTAAGACTACTCTACTGAGGACCATAACGAATATAGTCACACCTTCCTCCGGAGATATTCTCTTCATGGGCAATTCCATCGTCAAGGTTAAGTTTTACAAACTGGCACGTATGGGTATTTGCCACGTGTTGGAAAACCGTCACAATTTCCCGGATATGACAGTTGAGGAAAACTTGAGGCTCGCTGCTTCGAATATCGCTGATAAAGCAAGAGAGAGCGAATTGTTCAGTTATTGCATAAATCTTTTCCCTCGCCTTGCAGAACGAATGAAGCAGAGAGCAGGAACAATGAGTGGAGGAGAGCAACAGATGCTTGCGCTTGCAAAGGGCCTGATGACAGATCCAAAGGTTCTTCTACTTGATGAGCCTTCTACAGGCCTTGCGCACATACTCAAGGAACAGATATTTGAAGCAATCAAGACGATCGCGGAATCGGGCAAGACGATTCTCATGGTCGAGCAAGACGCTGTGTCGGCACTGGACATCGCCGACAGGATCTACGTGGTTGAGCAGGGAGAAATATTTACAGAAGGTACTCCAGAGAAACTATCGAAAGATTCGCAACTGGTGAGAGCCTACTTTGGTATCGCCTAAAAATGAATGGAGGTGTTCTTCATGAAGAAGACATTACTGGTAATGAGCGTACTTGTACTGATCGTGTTCGCTGGTTTTGCTGTAACTCCAATCAAGATTGGTGTGGTCGGTCCATTTGAGCAGGAGGCAGGAACATGGATTAGGTACGGGGCTCTGTATGCAGCTGAAGCCATAAACGATGCAGGTGGAATTCTCGGCAGACCGATAGAACTACTCTTCGAAGATGACGGGGTCTCTGCTGAAAAACTCAAATCTGCAATCGCAAAGCTAGTCTTGAAAGACAAGGTCGATTTCTTGGTCGGGGGTTATTCAAGCGGATCTGTTCTTGGAGCGATGAATGATCTTCCGCGTTACAGAAAGATCTGGCTGGGAACAGGTGCGGCCTCTCCCGACGTAATAAAGATAATTGAGAATGACTATGACAACTACAAGTACTATTTCAGAGTGGGCACCCTTGATTCAACAAAGCAGGCGGTCTCAATCGGAAACTTCATAGCGTACGATCTTGCTCCAAGGTTTGAACTCACAAAAGTTGGAATTATCACACTTGACTGGACCTATTCGAGAGACATTGCCGAAACCGCTGCCGCAATTTGCGAGGAAGCCGGATTAGAGATAGTCTTCAGAAGTTATTTCTCCGAAGGGACAACCGACTTTGCACCAATCTTCACTAGAGCGGTCCAGGCTGGGGCGCAGATAATAATCGATGCAATTGTTACAGATGACGGGATACAGTTTGTTAAGCAGTGGTATGATGTTAAGCCCAACTTCGCTATTGTGGGAGCAGTTGGTCCCGCTCTTAAGCCTGAGTTCTATGATCAGACAAACGGAAAGGCAGTTTACGAGACTTCTGCTTATCCTAACGGCGGTCCGGCAAACCTGACCTCCAAGACAATGGATTTCTATCAGACCTTCGAGGAAAGATATGGAATTGCGCCAGGATTCGCAGCTTTCAGTACTCACGATGCACTATACGTCCTAAAAGGAGCACTTGAGAAGGTTGGAAACACTACAGACACTGAAGCAATAATCAAAGCTCTTGAGGAAACTGATTTCCCCGGTGGAGATAACAACACTACCACGACCACTCCGATCAAGTTCACGAAGTACCATGATCTTGAGTTTGGAGGAGACTATGCACAGGGAATTCTCTTCCAGTGGCAGCTGAACGATGGAGTGCCTGAGTGGATAGCTGTTTATCCTCAGCAATTTAAGACAGGAGACTGGCAAAAACCTGAATGGGTAGAATTTTAGAAAAGAGGTGGAATATGAAACTAATGGACAAAGTCTGCGTTATTACTGGTGGGGCAAGTGGAATTGGAAAAGCTGCGGCGCTTCTCTTTGCAAGCGAGGGAGCAAAAGTAGCTGCTTGTGATCTTTCAGATGAAGGATTAAAGGAGCTTGCAACAGAGGGCGATGGCCTTGCAGGTTCGGTTGACACTTACAAGCTGGATATAACAGATCGTGACGCTGTAGCTAAGACCATCAGGGAGATCGTGGATAAGTACGGTCAGATAGATGTTCTTGTGAATAACGCAGGCATAATCAAAGACGCTCTTCTTCCGAAAATGACTGAGGAGCAATGGGATGCAGTCATAAACGTGAATCTAAAAGGGGTCTTCAACATGACACAGGCAGTTGCTCCCTATATGAGAGAGAAAGGAAAGGGTTCAATAATCAATACTTCCTCAGTTGTTGGGTTGTGGGGGAACCCTGGTCAGAGCAACTATTCGGCCACAAAAGCCGGTGTCATAGCAATGGCAAAGACATGGGCAAAGGAGCTTTCTCACAAGGGAGCTCAAATAAGAGTAAATGCGGTATGTCCGGGATTTGTGATGACGCCGATACTGGAAACTGTTCCGGAAAAGATTCTGGATATGATGAAAGCAAAGACAATGTTAGGAAGGATTGGGAAACCCGAAGAGATAGCTAAAGTCTATCTATTCCTGGCCTCCGATGATTCTTCGTACATAACGGGCCAGATAATTGTGGCCGATGGCGGACTTGTGATGTGAGGAGCGTGGCCAAATTGAGAGAAGTAGCCGTAGTTGGAATTGGTGAAACAAAGTTTGGAAGTTTCCCTGACAGAAGTCTAAGGGATTTAGTGAGTGAGGCGGGGAACAAAGCGATCATCGATTCTGGTTTGCCCAAGGAAAAGATACAGGCATTGTACCTCGGAAACTTCAATAGTTCTTATCTCTGTGGTCAAAGCCACATGGGTGCGCTTGTTTCCGAAGAGCTCAATCTGGGAAACATTCCTACTCTTCGCGTGGAGAACGCTTGCGCTTCAGGAGGTCTTGCGTTCAGAATGGGTATGATGATGGTGGCCACGGGAGTGTATGATTATGTTCTTGTCGGTGGCGTTGAAAAGATGACGCATAGAGAAACTGAAGTTGTTACCTCAGCTCTGGCGAGTGCAGCTGACAGCGAGTTTGAAACGGCTTTGGGGGCAACATTTCCTTCGCTGTTTGCGATGATTGCCAATAGATACATGTACGAATATAAGAGCCCCAGAGAGCATCTGGCCATGGTAGCTGTTCAGAATCATGATAACGCACTCCTCAATCCAGATGCGCAGATGCACAAAAAAATCACCGTTGAGAAAGCCCTCACAGGTCTTCCGGTGGCTTCACCCTTCACATTGTATGATTGCTCGCTAATAACTGATGGAGCAGTCTTTGTTGTCATAACTACCTCTGAGATTGCGAAAAGTCTCAATCAGAAGAGGCCGCTTGTAGAAGTGGTAGGTTCTGGTCATGCAGGAGACTCTATACAACTTGCTCTTAAGAAGAGCCTGACTACATTCTCTGCTACCGTTGATGCGGCAAAGCAAGCCTATGATATGGCAAAACTACGCCCGGAAGATATCAACTTTGCAGAAGTCCACGATTGTTTCACCATCACTCAAATAATTAACACAGAGGACCTCGGTTTCTTCGAAAAGGGATTAGGTGGGAAGGCCGTGGAACAGGGATTGACGTCTATCGAAGGGAAGCTTCCCATAAATCCAAGTGGGGGATTGAAAGCAAAAGGTCATCCAATTGGAGCCACAGGGCTCAGTCAAATATTTGAGGTTACGTTGCAGCTCAGGGGTGAGGCTGGTGAAAGGCAGTTGAAGAATGCAGAAATTGGCTTGGCTCACAATATTGGTGGAACTGCGGCGAGCTGTAGCGTTCACATCCTCAGGAGGCGATAGAATGAGTGATGCGATTATATACACTTACTCGGTAATAGATGTTCCAACGGCAGAATTCGTAGGAAAAACCCCTTATGCAGTGGCTCTTGTGGAAAGGGAAGACGGCTCAAGGGTACTTACCAGGATATTGAACTACACTACAGGGACAAAACTTGAAATTGGAATGCGAGTTTTGGAGTGTGGACAGGATGAAAAGGGTAACTCGCTCTACTCCTTACCCTAAACGCCTTTTTTGCTGAGGGGGAAATCCCCTCAGCTTTTTTTTGTTAGCCCAGTTCCTCGTAAGTGATAATCAGAATTCATCTGATGCCTCTGAATTCTTCCTCCCGGTTGACGAAGGCTCCTGACAGAATTGGTGGGTAGTACTGTGAAGTGAAATTTGTGCCTTGCAAACCCTGCAGAGTTTCCAAATTCACAATTTCTTGGAACCTGAAGATTAATTCAATCAAAGTTTTGTTAGTCTTACCCTTTCTTCTCGATTTGGTAGAATTTTGATCGATCTTTCCTATTCACCAGTCAAAGCTGGAAAGAGGTGATTAATTTGTACGGAAGAGCAGTGGAGTTTCCTGGGACGGGAAGCTGGATCAATGTTGAGAGGCCCCTGACACTGGAAGATATCAAAGGTCATGTTGTTTTGCTGGATTTCTGGACGTACTGCTGCATAAACTGTATTCATGTGATCCAGGACCTCAAGTGGCTGGAAGAGAAGTACAATGACGGTCCTTTTCTTGTTATCGGTGTCCACTCAGCGAAGTTTGAGAATGAACGTGAAGAGAGGAATATTAGAGCCGCTGTCGAGCGCTATGAAATAGATCATCCCGTTCTGATCGACAATGAGTATTACCTTTGGGACAGGTATGTAGTTCGCGCGTGGCCGTCATACGTCCTGATAGGGCCTGACGGAAAGATTTTGTCAAAGACCTCGGGCGAGGGCAAGCGAGATTACCTCTCAAATGAGATTTCCAAAGCTCTCGAGGATGGGAAGAGGAGAGGGATTCTAAGCAACGAGAGGATCCCGGTCACGCCAAAGGCATCTAAGAGAGATTCGACTCTTTCATTTCCTGGGAAGATTACTTTTGGGGATTCAAGAACGATGTTTATTAGCGATTCGAACAACGATCGGATACTTGTAACGGAGCTTACCTCTCCTTTCGAAGCAAAGGTGATTGCTCAGATCGGAGGTCAGAGTAGTGGCTTTGGAGATGGAACTTTCGAAGAGGCGCGCCTTGACAAGCCTCAGGGCATGGTCTATTCAGAGGGTGTACTCTTCATAGCCGATACAGAGAACCATGCAATCAGAAAAGCCGATTTGAGAGAAAGGAATTTACGGACGATCTCGGGAGACGGGCATCAGGGATTCAGCTGGCAGTACAACGGTGAAGCATCAAAGGCGCGACTTAACTCCCCATGGGATCTCCAGTCAGACGGAAGGTACCTCTATATCGCTATGGCCGGAATGCACCAGATCTGGAGACTTGATTTGAAGGAGAACACAATTCGTTCATTCGCAGGGAGTGGGGCCGAGAATATTGCAGACGGTTCGCTGAAAGATGCTAATTTTGCGCAGCCCAGCGGAATCTACCTGGATGGCAGGAGTCTTTATGTTGCCGACTCGGAAGTTTCAGGGATAAGGTATGTGGATCTTGAAGCGGAAAAGGTGCACACGGTTGCCGGGAGCGGACTCTTTTCATTTGGCCATATCGACGGGATACTCCAAAGGGCCTTGTTCCAGCACCCGCTGGGCATTCACGGTAACGGAAGATTTCTGTATGTAGCCGATACGTACAATCACGCCATCAGAAAGATTGATCTAGGGATACAGCGGGTAGAGACGGTGATCAAGAATCTAGGAGAGGGAACCTGCACACTGGATGGAGAAAAGTGCTCTACTCTCGGTCTTTTCGAGCCAAACGATGTCAAATACTATAACGGGCTATTATACATAGCAGACACGAATAATCACTTGATCCGAGTTTTCGACGGGAAGGAACTGGTCGAGTTAGTTATTGGCTGAAAAACGTACAGAGAGAGTATGCGAGGAGGCGAGGCCGACTTCGTCGGGAAGTCATGCTCGCTGGCGCGAGGAAGTGATGCCCGGAGGAACATCCGGGGAAGTGATGCGCCGAAAAGCATCGGCGGAAGTGATGCTGGCGCGTTCGCGCCAGGAACAAAGCGAAGAGCCGCTTAACGATCTTCTTGATCTGTGATCCGATTCAGAATCATATTCTTCTTGTAGGGGCGAACGGCTGTTCGCCCGAAGAGGTTACGGAGAACTGCATATCACGGCGTTCAACGTGCAGAATTTCCTAGCAGGAAGGTTTTGAAGATCAAGATCCCGATCAGTTTCACATCGGGATGACAAAGTGAGTAAATTCTGGGGCAGGCTCTACGGGATGACAGCCTTTGGTTATTTCGATAACGCCCCATATATGTCTTGCTGAAAAAAGGTCAGCATCTTGCTCTTGGTTTTTGACATTGGCCAAGAACGAACAACAGATCCTCGCTCTTGAACCAAGAACAGGCTTTACTCAGCGAACGGATAACCATTCAACGGCTAACCAGCTTTTCTTGCTCTTTCCTACCCCCTACCCGCAACCCCCAACCCCGGCTTTTCACAAGACCAGATCCTGAACAGGAGCACTTCAGGATGACCGAAGGGGAGAGTCGAGATTTCACATTTCTCCTCGGCGAACGGATAACCATTCAACGGCTAACCAGCTTTTCTTGCACTTTCCTACCCCCTACCTGCAACCCGCAACCACGGCCTTTCAACTTGCAACTGATCTTTTGCTCTTTCCAACCCCTACCCGCTAACCCCAATCCTGGTCTTTGATTAATGGTACCCTGATACCACGCTTGGAAAGGTTGCTTCCTCCGTCGCTTTTGCACATGCAAAGAGTTTTCGCCGCTGAGAGGACCTGATGAATTCTGACTTCTCGATAACCATAGGCTCATGGATGAGAGAAATCAAGTATGCTGGCACAATGTTGCATCAACATACTCGACCATAATTGCGGAGAGTGAAATAATATGAGAGAAGATTGTTTTGGACATGACAGAAGAAACGGTTTTTCACTGGTAGAATTGCTGATTGTTCTCTCAGTTATTGTTGCCCTTATTGCTGTCATCGCTCCAATAGGAACGAACGCATTGCGGAGATCTGCGGCCGTTTCCGTTGCAAGAGATCTCAAAACGCTTTCGAATGCTTTGTCCAATAAGATCTATCTGGATGGAGATTTGCCTGAGTCGATTAACGAACTCGGGAGGAATATCGATTCTACTTCGTTTGGGGCCGCATGGAAAAAGAATGATCACGGTGAATACAGCTACTTTGTCTTCACAAACCGCAAAGTGGATTTTGAGAGCGTGGCGGAGATTCTCGCGGATTCAAAGCAGGGAGTTCCTTTCGGAATAGATGATTATGCCTTTCTTGAAGATGGATTAGAAGAGAATTCGTTGGACTCCGAAGTGATCTATTACAGCCTTTTAGGACCGGATTCGGTGGCTCCCCTTACGGAATTCGGATCGAGTTTCGAGGATATAAGCAATGGTTTAATTCAACTTATTATGGAGTTCTTTGAAAACCGCGGAAGCTATCCCAGAGACTGGGCCGACTACCGATACGATGATCTTGGTCTTAACAAGGCTTCCTGGACACCTCCAATTAATGGAGTGATCTACAAACCTTCCGGAAGACTTCTAAGAGTAATACCTGATTCGGACCACAAGTTCATCTTCAACTTTCTCGATTCACCTGATGAGTTTGAACTTACAAGCAGACTAAACTGGGACCTTGTATTCAATATTGGCGATGATTCTTCTGATACCGGGTGCTGGTACCTAAATTCTATCGAACGAAGAAAAGTCGACATCTCAACTCTAAGAATTGTTAAGATAGAATAATTGGAAGAAGAATGACCGACCGGAGAGTCTTCCGGTTTGTGATTCTCCTCTGTGTGCAAAAAGACCACTCAAATATTTCTTGCAGTTCTATGAGCGGCGTAAAGAGGTTTTTCTAAGATCCCTTCTTCTATGATGGGCTACAAGTTTGGTTTTGCTGGCAGTGAGTTCTATGTTGCGGCTTCCAGATAATGATCTCGAATACTTCGTGAAAATCGAGCGACCCTGTGTATTTCCTTTCTGATTCTCATAAAATCCAGCTATTTAAGAGCGTGGTTCCATTACCGAGTACGAGATTAACCGAGAAAGACCATTGGCGAGAGCTTCGCTGGAAGACAGCTGTTCGCTTGCGAGAGAACGCTGACGCTGAGAAGAGCCACTCTTCGTCCCAGATACGTCCCAGAGCATGGACCCGTCCTTCGAAAGGGCGAGAAGAGGAGAGAAAGAGAGAGAGTGAGAGAAAAGAGAGAGCGAAAATGGGGACTGACCGGCTCCTGAGGTCTGTCCCCGATTTTCGCAGTAGCGCTTCTCGGGATCTCGCTCTTACCAACGATTTTCGCACTGTTTGCTCTTTACCACTCACCACACACCACTCACAACCGCTCCTATCATCCCACATTGGTTCTCGCTCAACGGGTGAAGAGGATGTTGGTTAATTCGGGGTTGCTTGGTTTCCATCCCACATTGGTTCTCGCTCAGAAGAGCCGTCCATCGTCAGTCGTCCCAGAGCATGGACCCGTCCTTCGAAAGGGCGAGAAGAGGAGAGAAAGAGAGAGAGTGAGAGAAAAGAGAGAGCGAAAATGGGGACTGACCGGCTCCTGAGGTCTGTCCCCGATTTTCGCAGTAGCGCTTCTCGGGATCTCGCTCTTACCAACGATTTTCGCACTGTTTGCTCTTTACCACTCACCACACACCACTCACAACCGCTCCTATCATCCCACATTGGTTCTCGCTCAACACACCAGCAAGGGGGACAGGCTCCCGGTCCTCGATACGTTTCCATCCCACATTGGTTCTCGCTCAACCTGAATACGTGGAGGACTGCGTTGGCCATTACCGTATGTTTCCATCCCACATTGGTTCTCGCTCAACAGGAAATAAAGAAGGCAATTGATTTTCTCGCTAGTGTTTCCATCCCACATTGGTTCTCGCTCAACAGGAGTTTTCAAACAAAGCTCACAACGCCGCGAAAGTTTCCATCCCACATTGGTTCTCGCTCAACATTATTGGGCCTTGCCTCGCATAATGGACTTTCACATGTTTCCATCCCACATTGGTTCTCGCTCAACTTTGAAGTCTGAAATGACTTTGACATAGGAGGGAACGTTTCCATCCCACATTGGTTCTCGCTCAACTTTAAGAAGGCAGTGAAGCTCCAGAGAAAAGCTAAACGTTTCCATCCCACATTGGTTCTCGCTCAACGGAGTCTTTCACAGCTGAAAACCTCCCCGACTTCGTGGGTTTCCATCCCACATTGGTTCTCGCTCAACCAGTCTCGGGCCGTTTATCTATCTCAATCCAACGTTTCCATCCCACATTGGTTCTCGCTCAACGAGAGCAAGCCAGAAGAGACAAAGCCTCTGGCATCTTGTTTCCATCCCACATTGGTTCTCGCTCAACTAACATGGCAGACGGACTATTTGGAGAGGTTCAGGAGTTTCCATCCCACATTGGTTCTCGCTCAACCGTGTATCGCTGGGCAACCGGCCCGGCAGCCTACCTGTCGTTTCCATCCCACATTGGTTCTCGCTCAACGAACCAACCGGCAAGAAAGAGGTTCGGATATGTCCGTTTCCATCCCACATTGGTTCTCGCTCAGAAGAGCCGTCCATCGTCAGTCGTCCCAGAGCATGGACCCGTCCTTCGAAAGGGCGAGAAGAGGAGAGAAAGAGAGAGAGTGAGAGAAAAGAGAGAGCGAAAATGGGGACTGACCGGCTCCTGAGGTCTGTCCCCGATTTTCGCAGTAGCGCTTCTCGGGATCTCGCTCTTACCAACGATTTTCGCACTGTTTGCTCTTTACCACTCACCACACACCACTCACAACCGCTCCTATCATCCCACATTGGTTCTCGCTCAACGGTGAGGACTGCTGGGCGGGGATATACTACCTGCCGTTTCCATCCCACTATGGTTCTCGCTCAGAAGAGCCGTCCATCGTCAGTCGTCCCAGAGCATGGACCCGTCCTTCGAAAGGGCGAGAAGAGGAGAGAAAGAGAGTGTGTGAGAGAAAAGAGAGAGCGAAAATGGGGACTGACCGGCTCCTTTGGTCTGTACCCGATTTTCGCATTACCAACAACCAACAACCAACAACCGCTCCTGTCATCCCACATTGGTTCTCGCTCAACACGTATCTATACAACCCAGTTGCCAACTTGACGCAGCGTTTCCATCCCACTATGGTTCTCACTCAACCCGACCGTGACGGTGCAGTTCGCGGTACTGTCCACGTTTCCATCCCACTATGGTTCTCACTCAACTCGATACGGATATATTCGTGTCGCAGGATATTTTGGAGTTTCCATCCCACTATGGTTCTCACTCAACAATGTACTATCTCTACGATAGGCATGCGAGGAGATAGTTTCCATCCCACTATGGTTCTCACTCAACGCATCGAAGGCAAAGGGCATGTCGACCTTCCGATTCCGTTTCCATCCCACTATGGTTCTCACTCAACGAAAAGTCCTAAGAGGTTGGTTAGTGCTTTCGCGTGTTTCCATCCCACTATGGTTCTCACTCAACTCGTGAGGCCGGCAGTCGAAGATGAAACACAAAATCAGTTTCCATCCCACTATGGTTCTCACTCAACCTACACACTTCTCAAACCGTTCAAGAGGTTTGTAAACAGTTTCCATCCCACTATGGTTCTCACTCAACCGACAAGCTGGTCGAGTTCTAAACAACGATTATCCGGTTTCCATCCCACTATGGTTCTCACTCAACTGTCAGATTCTTGTCGAAGATCGTCTTCCCGTTCAGGTTTCCATCCCACTATGGTTCTCACTCAACCATGCGCTTGTGTCGGCGGAGCCACCCATAACCGGCTAGTTTCCATCCCACTATGGTTCTCACTCAACGCGAAAGTATGGAGGTGTAAACGTGGAATGGTTAAACGTTTCCATCCCACTATGGTTCTCACTCAACATGAGCACGATATCTACGGAGTTTTTCATCTCTTCTAGTTTCCATCCCACTATGGTTCTCACTCAACCCCTCTCGCGAGGAAAAACGTTAGCACAAATGCCGGTTTCCATCCCACTATGGTTCTCACTCAACGGAAGTGGTAAATTGATAATAGACCTGCTCATAACGTTTCCATCCCACTATGGTTCTCACTCAACATGAAGGGCGCCGTCATCAATCCGATGGCGTTCTTCCGTTTCCATCCCACTATGGTTCTCACTCAACAAGGGCGAGAAATACTGGCGCGTTCTCGTCCACCCGTTTCCATCCCACTATGGTTCTCACTCAACTGGGTACTCAGCTCGCCGAAGCATATCTTTCAGGTAAGTTTCCATCCCACTATGGTTCTCACTCAACAGACGTTAAGCATGCTTGTTGAAGCGGCCTTTACGAGTTTCCATCCCACTATGGTTCTCACTCAACCAAACGCAAACTGCACAGGACACAACCAGTTGTTTATGTTTCCATCCCACTATGGTTCTCACTCAACCGGGATTGATTACGACAGCTGGTCGGATGTGTTCTCGTTTCCATCCCACTATGGTTCTCACTCAACAAGACATTGACTCAGGTTCACGTCACCAATGTTTGTTTCCATCCCACTATGGTTCTCACTCAACAGAAAAATGGTTATCGCCTTTTTCGGTACTTCAACACGTTTCCATCCCACTATGGTTCTCACTCAACGGATCTATATATGGGAAAGAGTCACTGTTCATAGTGTTTCCATCCCACTATGGTTCTCACTCAACTTTCCGTTATGCGATCAAAACATCGAAATGGTATGTTTCCATCCCACTATGGTTCTCACTCAACGCCTTCACGCTGAAGAGATCTTCAGCGTGATTCTAGTTTCCATCCCACTATGGTTCTCACTCAACTCTCGCCTGAGCGACCGCCCCGACGTGGTCAGCCCGTTTCCATCCCACTATGGTTCTCACTCAACTTCATGCGTTCAGGCATTTTCACCCTGTACTTCGTGCGTTTCCATCCCACTATGGTTCTCACTCAACAGCCCTTATTACAGAAAATTATACACGATTACAGGTGGCAAAGTCAAATCACTCCGTGGCCCCATTTAATGCCCCTGGCAGGATGGCTCTTTCAGGATTCGTCAAACCGGAGTAGTGCTGTCCTGGACATTCTACCGGTGGTGAATAACACCATTTACTGCAAGTCATTCGACCTTTTCTCTGTCGGATCTCTGTAAACTGTATTAGAGTTATTCAAAATAAGTCTAGAAGGTAGAACGGGCAAGAGAAAGCGGCGAAGATGGTATACAATCGATCCGACGAG
>Ga0208694_1000507_pt1 | contig 57788 bp, 46 predicted proteins | sample AD_UKC078_MetaG_FD_184442 | JGI IMG/M metagenome (GOLD analysis project Ga0208694, IMG submission 184442) | Active sludge microbial communities of municipal wastewater-treating anaerobic digesters from USA - AD_UKC078_MetaG (SPAdes) (version 2) | ecosystem: Engineered > Bioreactor > Anaerobic >...
TTGTCAAAGTTTAAAATTGGAATTTATACCGATTGGACATGTTTTATATCAAAAGTTCACTTGATATAAGTCGCTCAGATTTTAATATTTAAAGAAAAATACAAGAACTTTTCAAATATTGCATTGTAATACCGATTGGACAGCTACTATAGTCCAAACTTCGCTATTGATCTTTTGAACTATGTGTCTGTAGCATAGGTATTTACAATTGTAGAATTTTAAAAGATTGGACTATTTTAAAATTACAATTGGTATAAGAACATTGACAAACGCCTATAATTGTTCCAGAATGCGTATGCATACTGACCTACCATGAGTAATGAAGTATGTCTTAGCGTTGTAAAAAAGCATGAAAAAAGCGTATTATTAGGCTACTTGAGTCAAATATATATTCTTTAATAATTTGTGAATTTGGATTAAATGAATATCCGCATGAATACCTTACTTAATTAATAACCACATAGTCACATAGTTTTTTTTGTAAGGTAAAATAGCTACACAATAATCATAGTAGCATAGCTACTATTACTATGTGTAATACAAGTTTTCTATGTAACACTTGTATCGATATATCCTTTTACAATCATAACTCCGCTAATTTAGGTGGTTGAATTTAATATAATATTTTGATGTTAAGACTATTACATGTAAAAAAACAAACCACTTAATTAGATTGTCTATTCTTTTCAATAACAAGATATATACAAGCAATAGACGGGTAATTTGCGGAGTTAGGGTTTCAATTAACTATATTTTCTATGTATCTATGTGGTATTGAAAAAGATTTTTCTGTTCTATAAATATAGGTAAATATACGGTTATTCATATTGGATTAATATAACTGTTAATTGATTATTCTAACTGTTTGTAATAATGCAATTCATGTTCTGAGATCAATTCGGGATGCAAAATTGAGATTAAGTCTTTAAGAATTATTTCAGGATTAATTATTCCTGATTCCAAATAGTCATTGCCCCCTACGCTATTTTGTCTTTTGTTGTTGTTAAAGACTTTTTTATTGGCAAATGCTTTAAACTCGACAAATCTTTTGTCAGTCATTGATATATCCGACAGACTGTTTGCAATTCCCGAGTTTATCCAAAAATCGGCATCTCCTGCGTGTAAAAAAACATCTTCAATTCCCAACTGGTAATTAACCTTCTGATTGAGGTGTGAATAGAGATAATCGCCTCCCGCATCGGATATAAACGTAGCGGTAACTGTATTGCCTCCCGAAATATTCCACATATCTTTCCAAGGTAAGCCTGCCAACACAGTGGGCTTTGTTTTCGATTGATTTGCAATATCCTTATATCTGTTATATATGTCAATTTTGTGGTTGATAATGCTATCGGCAATATTCAGTTTGTTGTAAAAACAGCCCATAAATCGTAGCCATTCCAATTTTGCCAAAGGTGTGGTTTCATTAAATTCAGAAACAAACACCACAGGTACCCCCATTTTTACAATCCTGTGAAAAGTTTGTGAAATGCCTTGCGACAATCCATAAACAAAAATTGCATCTGGATTGAGTTCCAGTATCTTTTCAACATCGACTGAGTTTTCGTATCCAATATCTGAAATGTTGTTTTGTTCATAAATTTTCCAAAAAAGCGAATCGTAAACATATCTACTCTCTGATATTCCAACTACTGTATGTGTCTCTTCCAAAGCTGTTATCATTGCTAAATGTGTAGTTGACATTATTGCTACTCGTTTTAGCGGTATCGGAATAATCTGATTTTCAATTGTGTTTGAATAGTTCGCTGTATCTTTAGTTGTAAGTTTGTATGTGTATGTTGTTGAAAAGTTGTCCATCCACGGAGATAATAGTTTAATTGTGTATCCGTTTGTTTCGGTAATGATTTCAAACCCTTGCGCATACTTATTGTCATTAGATTGTTGACTATTAGACTTTGGCTGATTATTGTTGCAAGAAGTTAATATCAAGGCTATTAATAAAATGACAGTACTGTTTAATCTATTTTTCATTTTTGTTTGAATAAATATTTAATCATTAAATATCTTTTGTGAAGTGTTTTTTAATCTCAAAGTGATATTGTTTAATTTTTCTTTTGATAGTTTCGGACGCATTGCGCTATCAATCACGTTTTTATCGTCGTTATATAGCAAGTCGTACCAATCGCCTGCGTTGGGCAAATCTCCTAATATTCTGGGGATTATGTGTATGTGCAGGTGCATTACGGTTTGTCCGGCTGCTATTCCGTCTTGAATACTTATATCAAAATCTTGTGTTTTAAACAGTTCTGATAGTATTCTGTTTACTTTAATAACAAACGGCACTACTTCGTGTGCTTCTGCTTCTGATAAGTCTGCAAGTCGTACAACGTGACGTTTCGGAATTACGAGTGAATGTCCGGGCAATATCGGAGAGATATTGTAAGTGGCAAAAAAGTATCTGTTTTCGTAAAAATACGCGTCAGATAAAGATATCTGACAAAAAGGGCAATAGTTCATAGCAAAAAGTGTGGTTTTGCTGTTTATGTTATATCCACAATTTTATACTTATTATTCGTATGTTGTTCGTAGTGTGGAACTGGCTCAGATTCAGGGTGTCCAATAGCAATAATACACTCAATGCCAAACGTTTCGGACAAATCTAAATGATTTAAGATATATTGTCTTGCACTTATTTTGTCATTGTGTTGTCGGTTTCTTACTTGAAGCCAACAAGCGCCAAGTCCTAAATCTACGGCTTTGAGCAACAAGTATGTAGCAACAATTGAACAGTCTTCTATCCACATGTCAGAAAGGCTTGTATCAGCTGTTACCACTACATGAAGTGGCGCTTGTTTGATAAAACCCGAACTGCTTTTAAATCTCGACAGTATTTCAATTTTCTCTTTATTCGTTATAAAATAGAGTTTCCAAGGATAAATAGACTTGGCTGATGGAACTTTTAGTACTGAATTTTTTAGTTCTAATATTTGTGAATCAGTTAGTTGTTCATTTGTAAAAGAACGTACGCTTCTTCTGTGATTTAAGACTTTATTAAAATCCATATTCCGTTTGGTTTAGTGATTTATGAAAATAAACCATAAATCAGTTTTTATGAGCTTTGTCGCGCAAATACTTCTTAATCACTGATTTAAGTTTTCTGGGTTTAATGGGTTTAACTATAAAATCATCACACCCCGACTCAAGGGCAGTTACTACATCGTTATAGTTTGAGTAGGCTGTTTGAGCTATTATTGATATGTGTGGGTGAGTGGCTTTGATTTGCTTTGTTGCTTCGTATCCATTCATTTTCGGCAATCTGATATCCATTAAAATTAAATCTATTTTTTCATTATTAACAAGTTCAACAGCGTCGAGACCATCTTGCACCCAAAATAGTTTATATGGTTCATTTTTAAGAGTTTCTCTTATTAACAGATAATTTGTTTCTTCATCTTCGACAATCATTACGTTTTTTGCAACTGTTTCGTTTATAGTATCATGAGCTATTTGATTAACAGATGGAACTTCTATCGTAACTGCTTTGTTTTCGGCTGGCAATGTAAAATAAAAAGAGGCTCCTTTATCATCGTTAGGTTTTGCCCATATAGCTCCTTTCATCAATTCAACCAAATTTTTTGCGATAGAAAGTCCTAACCCCGCACCACCAAATTTAGCTGATTCATGTTCATCGACTTGATGAAATCTATCAAATATATAATCAATGTTTTCTTTAGTTAATCCTATACCTGTATCAGATATACAAAACTCGATTTCATAGTCTCTTTTAACGTAACTAAGAGTAATTTTTCCTTTATTGGTAAATTTTATGCTATTTTCAATTAAGTTTGAAACAACTTGGGTTAATCTTACAGGATCGACATCAATTATTAGTTCGTTATCTTGAGGTTCAAATACTAGTTCTACCTTTTCTTTATTTATGTGTTTAAGTTTTTCTTTATGTGTTTTTACAGTATCTTTTAGCAGTTGTATAATATCTGTACTATGATTTTTAATTGTCAACTGTCCTGCTTCAATTCTCGATATATCAATAATATCATCGATAAGTCGCAGTAATTGGTCTGCATTTGTATTTATAAGTTCGAGATATTCAGTACGTTGTTCTGCGGTTAAATCTCCATCGGAGAGTAATTCAACAAATCCTAATATGCCATTCATTGGTGTTCTGATTTCGTGGCTCATATTGGCGAGAAAAGCTGTTTTTAGCTTATCGGCTTTAAGGGCTTTCTCACGTGTTGTAATTAACTCTATTTCAGCTTTTTTACGTGTAGTTATATCTCTTGATGTGCCAATAATTCCAATATGTCGTCCGTATTCATCAGTTTGAGCATTTAGGTTGATTTCGATGTGTCTAAGGGTTCGGTCTTTACGATACTGTAGTGTTTCAATTCTGTAATCTTTTCTTATTTTTTCGTGTTCTCCCAGTTTTATATGTTTAATTATGTCATTTACAGCTATTTGTAATTCCTCGAACGACTCTTTTGTAAATGAAGACTCAAACAATGCGGTAGTCATCTCTTCTGGTTTATATCCTAAAACGGTTTCAACAGCTGAACTAACGTATAAAATATCTCTTTTTAAATCCATTGTCCAGATAACATCTGTTGAATTATCGGCTAACAGTCTATAATGTTTCTCGTTTTGAGTTATTTTCTCAACCATATTTCGGTGTGCAGTAACATCTCTATTAATAAACAGAACTGAATGTACTGTATTCGAATCAGGGGCAATCTCAGGAACTAAAACAGCTTCAATAATCCGTTCACCTCTTACAGAATTAAATATATATTCAATATTACGTTTCTTGCGTTCTGAAAATGAATCTATAAAATATCTCTTTAATAGTGACAAAGTATCTTTATTAAATCCTATTTCTTCAATGTTTTTGCCTATCATTTCAGACGAAGGAATTCCTGTCATTTGCTCAACCCCATAATTGGCGCTAGTACAAATAAATTCACGATTAAATCTAAAAATGAAAGCAGTGGTATTGCTGGCTAGGGTTTTAATCTCTTCGTTGCGTCTCTCAAGTTCTATTTGTGTGTTTTTTTGTTCTGTATGATCAAACAATGCACTAACCACTATATTATTGTTTTCTAATTTATAAAAGGTGTTGTTTACATATTTTCTTTTTCCTTCTCTGGTGATAATCCAAAACTCAAACGGTTCAGTTTGCAAATTAATTTTATCATAAACCATTTCAACCATTCTTCGATAATCGGGACATGTATAAAATGCAGGTGTATTGTATTCTCTCATCTTTTGAATTGAAAAGCCTGTCAAGTTTTCCATCTCTTTATTGATATGAACAATTTTCTGATTTTGATAAACAATTATTCCCACAGGAAATACATAAAACATTTCTTTTACCAAATGAGACATCTCGATGTCTATAGTTGAATTATTTATTGGTACTATTGTAAATAGATAGTGGTCTTTGTTGTCTAACAATACAGCTTTTACAACTGCATCGGTTGCTGTTTGGTTTTTAAAATTGTAAAACTGTATTACCTCCTCATCATCCGAATTTATTATCTTAATCAACTTATTTATGTGGTTTTCAGACACATGGTTATTAAGGATTTGATTCTTATCCTTCTCAAATCCAAAAAAATCATACGCTTTTAAATTAGCCTTCTCGATATAATAAATAGGTTCTGTTGAATTTTTATCAAATGCTAACAATAGAATAGGTACTCCTATACTATCGATATTAACACCTTGTTTTTTTAATATTCTCATTACGTATGTTTTTATATTAATAGTTGTTTCTTTATATTGAGCTTATAATCAAGTTGTTAACGGTTAAAAGATAGCAACTATTATTTAGATTTACAATGATATTGAAAATTGCTAACAATTTACAGCTATTTTTTTGATAAAGCTACATTTTGTCTTCCATTTTTATCAAACCAAGCATGAAAAATTGTTGCAGTATTGCTCTCAATGGCAATTTCTCCATTTTTGTCGATAGCTATAATTGCTCCGTTACCGCCAAGTTTATCTATCTGATTATAAATGACTTCGTGTAATGACTTGCTTAGCGAATAGTCTTTATATTTTATTAAACTTGCCACTTCGTGTGCTGCAACACTTCTTATAAAAAATTCGCCCCAGCCTGAACATGAAACTGCACAGACATCGTTATCTGCCCACGTACCAGATCCAATAATAGGAGAATCTCCTACGCGTCCAAATTTTTTGTTGTTCATACCGCCTGTGCTTGTTCCTGCTGACAGGTTGCCATATTTATCGTATGCGACACAACCAACTGTTCCTGTTTTGTCGGTTTCTAAGGCTTTTTTTAGTCTTGCTTTAGCGTTTTCGGTAATAAAATATGAGTTTGGAACCATCACAAGCCTTTGTTGTTTAGCAAACTCGTCGGCGCCTTTACCAACAAGCATTACATGTGAAGAGTTATTTAAAACCTGGTAAGCGGCATAAATTGGGTTCTTGATATGTTCAACACAGGCAACCGCACCTGCTTTTTTGTCCCAACCTGTCATTATAGAAGCATCGAGAGTGACTGTTCCTTTGTTTGTAAGCGCTGCGCCTCGTCCAGCATTAAACAACTGATTGTCTTCCATCATAGCAATAACCCTAATAACGACATGATGTGCCGAATCGCCATTTAATAACATTGCTTTGCCAATCTCCAAAACCTCAAACAGAGCGCTTTTATATGCTATTTTTAAGGAATCACTCATTATTTCTGGGTCAGCTGTTCCTGCTCCTCCGTGAATAACTAATGACGGGAGAATCTCTTTCTGATTTTTCGGTGAGGAATCTTCGACTTCTTCAGTAACTCTCTCATTTTTATCGCCGTTGGTATTTCTAAAAAAATGAAAAAATATCATTGGTATCAAAAAGAGAAGTAAGATATATAAATATGGTTTTACTTTGCTCATTATTTCAAGCAATTAACAATGTGCAATGAACAATTAACAATGAACTATTAAGGAATTAAGGAATTAAGGAATATTTAGTATTGGGCGACCAGTAAGGGCGCCCCTACATTAAATCTGCTGTTATCCGTTCAATCCATATCACCTGTGTTCAAATTGTTAATTGCTAGTTGCTTATGGTTTTTCTATCCGCCAGAGCGTTTAACTTTGTATCCATCTGTTTTTAAAAGCTCAATAATTCTTTCAACAAAATCGCCTTGAATAATAATGTTACCATCTTTTACAGTGCCTCCCACTCCACATTTCGATTTTAACTTCTTTCCAAGTGTCTCCAAATCAGCTTTTGTGCCGACAAAACCAGTAACAAGAGTGACTTTTTTGCCACCGCGTTGTTTTCTATCGAGCGATACTCGTAAATCTTGATTTTGAGGTTTAAGAGTCTCTATTTCAGACTCTTGTTCACTTTCAATTTTAAAATCAGGGTTTGTAGAATATACAATACCTCCTAACTTATCTTTCCAATCCGGTGACATATTTGATATCTTATTTACCTACAACGCAAATATAAGATATAATTAGGAGTCTGATGTATATTTTTTTTAAAAACTTTGTTGAATCGGCAAAACACAGAGCACACAGATTAAACGAATTATTACAGATAAATGGAGTTGACTATTAACAATTATACCGATTGGACAGCTACAATAGTCAAAACTTCGGTATCGCTCTTTTGGGCTATGTATCTGTAACATCGGTATTTACCATTGTAAAATTTTAAAAAGATTGGACTATTTTTAAATTACAATTGGTATTAATTGTCAACTGCAATAATTTCTTCAATTGCTCTGTCGATAATTTCGTCTTTTGTCAGATCGCTCCAGTCAAATTGTGCTACGATATCAGGTGGCACACCATCTTCGGCATAATTTTTTCCCTCTAAATCGAGCGCTTGTCCAATGCTAAAACGGTAGGTCCAGCCGTTTGGCAGTTGACCTCCATTAGGTAGTCCTCCACCTCCGCCTGTGGTATCTCCAACCAAAACCATATTAGGCAGCGCCTTGGTTGCGAGAGCGAAATGAGTGGTTGCACTATACGAGCCACGGTCAATTAAAACCATAACAGGCTTTTTATATCTTATACCATCATGCGGTGTTATTACAAATGATTCTTTATCGCTAAAATCGTTGTGATTTCTCCCATTACGAGTTATAAAATAACATACTGTTGTATTTGTCTCAACAAAGCGACCTAATATTTGTGGAACAATAAATAGACTGCCTCCTCCATTCATTCGCAAATCCAAAATTAAGCCGTCAGTGTCTTTATATCTATTTAGAATAAAATCTAACTGTTCGTCTGAAAATGAGTTCATGAACGAGCTATAGCTTATGTAGCCAACTCTGTTGTTTGCCAAAAAGGCATGAATAAAAGGTCCTGTATAATACACATTATCTTTCAGATAGTAATCCTGAATGGTTCTGGCAAAAATGTTTGGGGGACTTTGTAGTTCAACATAATAGATTGCAATATTAAATGGCGAAATCAGATTTGTATGGTCGTCACGCAGTTCAAATAACATTGCTTTGAGGACATTAAATAGTGAGTCTTCGGACATACCGTCAAATAGTTTTGCTCGATATGTAGTTTTTATATCGTTCCAATCGATGTTTTTAAGTTCAAAGTATGAATACTTTCTGTCAACTTCATCCCACAAATAATCGAAATTATCATACGGATTTGTTGATGCCAAATCTTTCTCGAACAGAATTTTTTCGCATGATTGTGATACAATAACAACAATGAGGATTATTAATAATTTGCGCATAATTATGTTATTTTAAACTAAAATATCTGGTTAAACGTATTGAATGTGTTGCCATTTGAAAAGGCTCTATTTTTCCTTTAGCACTAAAGGCTTCCCACACACAGGCAATGCTCTGTGCATTACCATTTTTGTGGTAAGTTTTGTATGTCAAGTGAGTTCTTAAACGCCAGCCATTTAGAGACCATTTATAATCATCAAAAAACCATTTTACTGGAGTTGTTTCGGTTCCAATCACCTCACTTTCATAAGAATAAGCATATCCGGGACGATGGTTAATGTTTAGTACTCCCACATCAGTCTGAAACATCAAATCACGTTTCAGAGGTTTAAGGGTTATCTTAAAAAGGTATAGATTAATGATTTTCTCTGTAGTTCTTGAAATATCGCGCACTATACGCCCCGATACCATTAAATTTATTAAATTATCTACAGCTAATCCATTATTACCAAGATATGGGTTATAACGAATGTTTGAAGTAAACACTCCTACTCCTCCTATTTGAACTCTCTGTTTATTGAAAATTAATTTTGGATGTTGATATAGCGCAGAAACTTCTGCATCGAATCCTAAACCAAATGAATATGCGTCTGCGTTAATTAATGAACTTTTTGGAATTTTTGCATCTGCGGTATAAACGTTAAAGCCTAGTTTATAGTCCAACTCGATTTTTGGCATAACATATGTCTGACCACCAGAAAAATAAAACATTGGTCCTATGTAAAAAAGTGGCGAAGTTGCAAAATCACGAAAATTCAAATATCCTAATCCAAAAGATGAATTAAAAGATCGAGATAGTATGTGAAATCGTTCAACTGTACTGTCGTTTTCAATATTAGCTCTCGGAAACGTCGATTTTGAGTAAGTTTCTGACTGTGTAATGATAAAACTTGTTATCAATATAATTTTTAGGAATTTTGTTTTAAACATATTGGTTGTTTTGTTTTTGCAAATATGAGTAACTAATTTTAATCAACAAATAAAGTGTTGTTAAATATATGTTAAGTTTTGTATAAATTCGTTTGCAAATAATACCAATTGTAATTAGGGTTCACTGAAAAAGTCTATGCTATTTTTGGGTGCGGGTTGCGTGGTATGTGGTTAGTGATTGGTATAACTCAACCTTTAATTGCGCATTGCTAATCTCTAATTGATTATAAATGAAAAGCATCCGAAGATTGCTCAACGGATGCTCTTACTAAGCAAATAACTGCATATGAAAAATAGCCATGAATCATTTTTACTTATTCAAATCTCGTGCCATTATTCGTATAAACTGCTATCAAGATAAGTATTTTCAAAATAAAATGAGTTTGTGATATTTAAAATACCTCTTATTGACGATATTTTCGATTGAGCCTCAATATTGTTCGGCTCTATTTCTAGCACTTTATAAAAAAAGTTCAGTGAATCGCCGTATTTTTGTTGCATCATCGTAATTTTTCCACCTAAGAGTAGGTTTTTAACACTTTTCTCAGACTTTAAACGGGCATTTAATGCTTCTAACGCCTCATCTAATCTGTACTCATCAATTAGTTTTTCTATATTATTATTTTCCATTGTCACTTATTTTATCAACTATTAACATTTAAGTAGCCTGTTTGTTTACTCAATTTATATAAATATTTTGGAACAGACACCGAGCTAATATTATACAAATTGTTTTCAAAAACAACATGGAATTTTCATCGTTTAATCTTGATATTATATGCTTTGGTCTTGTGCCAGAGTTATGCCAACTAATGAGTATGTGTATATATAATATCGTCTTCTACTTAATTATTTTTTCTTTTTTTAATATATTACCTTTTGTTTAATTAATCATTAGTAAAGAACAGGGTAAGGTAATAATTATTTAGAATATTATCATTGTTTTTAGATTAAAAAATTTGGTTGATTTTATTAACCAAACTCTAATCATTTAGTTAATAGATATTTCCTGACTTTTCACAAAAATATTGTAACAAATTTAATTTCTTTAAAAACATCTTCATTTTACATTGATTTGCAATACTCTGTTTTTAATAATCGTATTTTATTACCCCATTTTCAAGTAAAGTCTCTATCAGTGGTATAATATGATCCTTAACACGCTGAGAGTTATTCCGATGTCCACCCGGAACTTGCAAGCAGTTTGTTATCCCAAAACGGCTTTGAAATTCGGTTTTATAGGAGAAGAGTTCATCATCATCGGCAAATAGAGCCCAAGTCTGTTCTTGTTCTAACTTGGTAGGTGCGAGATTTTGTTCCAAATCAACGTATTTTGCAATATCTTCAGTTGTAGTATTAGTCAAAAAGATTCTATCAAACTGTTCAGAAGGCCTCATACAAGGGTTAATAATAATTCTTGGCGTACCCTTGACTCTCAATGCTGTAAATGCCCCCATACTTGAACCGATAACTAAGTCAATTCCCTCATAATCAACTACTGTTTGTGCTTGCTTAATATTTGCCACAATATTATCAAAACGCTCTATCTCATTAGAGAAAGAGGGAGCAAAAACAACGGCTTTCTCGCCCAGCTGTAACCTCAACTCATTTGCGGTAAAACCCAATGAACTACTGTTATAACCATGAATAAAAAGAATACGTAATTTACGCAATTCTACATATTTTTGTGTCAGATAGGTGTATTCTGCCTGATAGCGTTTTACTCTGTTTAGGTCTTTATCGGTTGGAGCAGGTATGCGTGATAAATCCATATTGTTTTGTAAGTCATTGAGTTTCACTACTGTTGCAAGCAAGTCTTTACCAATAGCAACAATATATTCATCTCGAGAGGTAAAATTATGGTAATTGAGAAGATAAAGAGCCTTAGCAAGTTCTTGCTTTGCATGTATGGGGAGTTCTGCACCTGCTTCTTGTTCAAGGAGAGCCAACACTATTTCAACAGGATAAGGAGTATCTTCGCATACATCATGCAGATAGCCTGCAATCTTTTCTAACCAAGTTCTCCCTTGATTAGCTACGGCTGTTAGATGTCCGTCGAAATAACTAACACCTGCTTTATCTTTATGATTAGCATGTAAGCGTTTTGCAATGTTTGCAGCAGTGTTGATAAATATGTTGTATATTGACATGGATTTTAGATTATTATAAATATTATATTTTTTTATAGCTAAGTAATTCTTTCCCCTTTTCTGTCAAATAGTACTTTTGTTGTGGATGATTAGGTTGTTCAGGAAACACAAGAGCCACAAAACCTTGTTCGATAGACGGTTTTAGATAATCCTTTGTAAAGTGTCGCCGGTTTTTTAACTGTAATAAATCCATCATTTCCTTGGTTGAATAGATGTTTACGCCAATGGCTTTAACTAAAGTTTTTACTTGGTGGTACTTGGGTGGAGCTTGGGTGGAGCTTGGGTGGAGCTTGGGTGGTAATGGAAAATAAGTTTTATTTCACTATCTCCAATATGATATTCAGGTTCAGGTAAATTTGCCTTTTCACACTCACTCATCATCAGACCTATACCGCGTCCCCAACTTTCTAAAAATTCTATTAAAAAATAACGAACTGACATTTAACGCATTAACATCTTGTTAATTTTTGTAGAGACAGGGCATGCCCTGTCTCTGCATGCCCTGTCTCTGCATGCCCTGTCTCTACTGTAAAAATAAAAAAGGTTGCCGAAATATCTCGTACAACCTTTTTATTCGTTTGTGGGCGGTGAGGGATTCGAACCCCCGACCCCCTGGGTGTAAACCAGGTGCTCTGAACCAGCTGAGCTAACCGCCCAATAGAATTGCTGTTTTGCGAGTGCAAATATAGTGTGAATTTCTTTATTGCAAAAGAAAAATGAAAAAATATTAAATTATTATCTGTTTTTCAGTAAGCTTTAACAGCTCGTTAATTTCAAAATATTCAAATTCAAACTAATAAAAGACTTTTGAAACTCTTATTTTAAAACATATTTAATTATTTTTTGTAGCATATAACAAAGAATCTTATATTTGCAGCAGTTGTATATATTATGTGTATATGTTGAAAATCAGTCACATATCAATATAAATATTTAGTTTATGAACGAAATATTCAAACCTAAGTTTTTTACTGTTTTAAAAAAGGGAATAACTAAAGAGCAGCTAACTAAAGATATTCTTGCAGGTGTTATTGTCGGAATAGTTGCTTTACCATTATCAATTGCTTTTGCTGTCGCATCTGGCGTTTCTCCAGAAAAAGGACTTGTTACTGCTATAATTGCAGGTTTTATAATATCCTTTTTGGGAGGCAGTAGAGTTCAGATTGGAGGACCAACAGGAGCATTTATAGTTATTCTTTATGGTATTGTTACGCAATACGGATTAGACGGTTTAATGCTATCGACAATTTTTGCAGGCGTAATATTGATTGCTTTTGGTCTTTTAAAACTTGGGGCATTGTTAAAATTTTTTCCATATCCACTGATAGTGGGCTTTACAAGTGGTATTGCATTGGTTATATTCTCAACACAGATTAAAGATGCATTAGGACTTAGTATTGAAAGTGTTCCTTCAGATTTTTTTGAAAAATGGAGTGTGTATATATCCGCAATATCAACCTTTAATATTACAGCTATCGCATTAACTGTGCTTACCATATTAATATCAGTTTACTCAAAAAAGATAACTACCATTGTTCCGGGGTCGTTTATAGCTATTCTTGTAGTAACATCTTTAGTGGCAATTTTTAAATTAGATGTTACCACAATAGGTAGTATATATGGCGAAATCCCTTCAAAAATCGGTATTTCCGTTCCAGAAATTGAATGGCGTAATATTGGGAATTACTTTGCACCGGCTATAACAATAGCGCTTTTAGGTGGTATAGAATCGTTACTTTCTGCGGTTGTAGCTGATGGTATGATAGGTGGACATCATAGATCCAACACCGAGCTTATTGCCCAAGGGATTGCCAACGTTGTCACTCCAATTTTTGGTGGAATTCCAGCAACAGGTGCAATAGCACGAACAGCTACTAACATTAAAAACGGCGGACGTACTCCAATTGCCGGTATTGTACATGCAATAACGCTACTTATCATTATGTTAGCATTCGCCAAATACGCCGGATTTATCCCAATGTCTTGCTTAGCAGGTATTCTTATTGTTGTTGCCTATAATATGAGTGAATGGCGTACATTTATTAGCATTTTGCGAGGAAGCGCTTTTGATATTATTATACTTTTAACGACTTTTATTCTGACCGTAGCTGTTGATTTAACTGTAGCAATACAAGTTGGTGTTATTCTTTCTGCTCTGCTGTTTATGAAACGTATGTCAGATGTGAAACCCGAAATATCTATGTCGATAGATAGTGATATTCTTGATAACTATTCTGACGTACATAAATCAATAGGAATATATGAGATTAGTGGACCATTTTTCTTTGCGTCTGCTAAACGTTATGGAGAAGTAATAAAAACTAGTGGAACGAAGTATAAGGTGCTTATTATTCGAATGAGACACGTACCTTTTATTGACTCCACAGGTATTAAGAATTTAAAAGAGGCTGTTAGGTTTGTACAGCATGAGGGAACTAAAGTTGTTCTATCTGGTGTTAATCCTCAAGTTCATAGTGAATTAGAGAAATATAGAATTGCTTTTATGGTTGGAAAAGCAAATATTTTCCCTGAATTCTCCTTAGCGCTTGACAGAGCTAATCAGATTTTGGAGGAAGAAGAAGAAAAATAGTTAGGGCTCACTGAAAAAGTCCATGCTACTTTTAGGTACGGGTTGCGTGATGCGTGGTTAGTGATTGGTGGTTGTTGAGTCTGCATTTCGACAAGCTCAATAACCATCTAAATACAGATTCTATAACCGTTAGAAACTTGTATCTTGTCTCTTATCCCCTGCTCCTCACTTGTGCCCTGACCTTTTAAAAATTTCAATAAATTATCAAATTCAGATAAAACTATGCCCTAACTTCGCTATATTTGCAACATTAATGTAAACAAAAACTATCGTTATGTCAAACATCGAAGTAAATCTTGAAGTAGCAAAGGAATTAGGTCTTAATGCTGAAGAGTTTGAGATGATTCAAAAACACTTAGGCAGAATGCCAAACTACACCGAACTAAGTATTTTTTCGGTGATGTGGAGTGAACACGCATCTTACAAGAACAGTATAAAATGGATAAAAACCCTTCCGCGTGAAGGTAAGGCTATTATGGTAGCTGCAGGCGAGGAGAACGCTGGATTAGTCGATATTGGCGGAGGTTTAGCATGCTCGTTTAAGATGGAGTCGCACAACCACCCCTCTGCAGTAGAACCTTTCCAAGGTGCAGCCACAGGAGTAGGAGGCATAAACCGAGATATTTTCACAATGGGCGCCCGACCTATTGCCCAATTAAATAGCTTACGATTCGGAAACTTAGATTCAGATAGAACAAAATGGCATTTAAGCGGTGTTGTTAAAGGTATTAGCAGCTATGGAAATGCTTTTGGAGTTCCTGTTGTTGGCGGTGAAGTGATGTTTGACGATTGTTATGCACAAAATCCTTTGGTTAACGCTATGTCAGTAGGCATAATGAAAAAAGGCAGGCTGATAAAAGCCATCGCAAAAGGTGTAGGTAACCCTGTTTACATTGTAGGCTCGGCAACCGGAAAAGATGGGATTCACGGAACTACGTTTGCATCAGCCGAGCTTACCGAGGATTCAGCCAACGATATTCCAAGTATTCAGGTTGGAGACCCGTTCCAAGAAAAACTATTGCTTGAGGCAACGTTAGAGGCGGCTAAATCAGGCGCACTAATTGGTATGCAGGATATGGGAGCGGCAGGAATTATATGCTCGACAAGCGAAATGAGTGAAAAAGGCGGTTGTGGTATGCGTATCGAGCTTGATAAAGTGCCGTTACGCCAAAAAAATATGGAGGCTTGGGAAATACTTCTTAGCGAATCGCAAGAACGTATGCTGTTAGTTGTTCAAAAAGGCAAAGAAAAAATTATTGAAGATATATTTAAAAAATGGGATCTATATTGCTCGGTTATTGGGGAAGTTATTGAGGGTGATCGTCTTGAGTTCTACTATCATGGCAAGCTTAAAGCAAAAGTTCCTGCTTCTGCATTAGTTCTTGGCGGCGGCGCTCCTGTTTACGAACGTGAGTATAAAGAACCTAAATATTTCAAAAAGTACAAAAAATTTGACATAGAAACGGTTGAAGAACCTGAAGACCTAATCGAAGTAGCCAAGTTTATGATCCAACAACCCAACGTAGCAAGTAAACGCTGGATATATGAACAGTACGACAGCATGGTAGGCACAGCTAATTTATCAACCAATCGCCCATCGGATGCAGGAGTAGTGAATATAAAAGGCACAAACAGAGCAATAGCGTTGACTGTAGATTGCAATGCACGTTACGTTAAAGCTGATCCCGAAGTGGGAGCAGCAATAGCTGTTGCCGAAGCCGCAAGAAATGTGACCTGTGCGGGCGCTTTGCCTTTAGCTATAACCAACTGCTTAAATTTCGGAGATCCTTATAACCCAGAGGTTTATTGGCAATTTGTAGGAACAATTAAAGGAATGACTGCAGCCTGTAAAAAGTTTAACACACCAGTTACAGGAGGAAACGTAAGCTTTTATAATCAGTCTAACTTCAAAGGTAAAGTAGCGCCAGTCGATCCTACGCCAACAATTGGAATGTTGGGCTTGATTGAGGATAAAAGCAATCTTATGACATTGAATTTCAAGAGCAAAGGCGACCTTATCTATTTAATTGGTGAATCTAAGAATGATATCTCACAATCGGAATATTTGATTAACTATCATAAAATTACTGAATCACCTGCTCCGTACTTTAATCTCGACGAAGAGTACAAAATTCAGAAGACTGTTTATGAACTTATAGTTAAAAACTTAGTTAACTCTGTTCATGATGTTTCTCTGGGAGGTTTGTTCACTACACTTGTCGAAATGGGCATACCCTCACATCTAGGTTTCGATATTACGACCGATGCCGAAGTACGAGAAGACGCCTTTCTTTTTGGCGAGTCACAAGGAAGGATTGTGGTAGGCGTAAGCAGCGAGCACGAAGAGGAGTTTATTGATTTTATGATATTGCAGAAAACACCTTTTTCTATTATAGGACACGTTACTAGAGGAGATATGCGAATAGACGACATATCGTATGGAAATATACGCGATATAGAAAAGATGTATTTGACCGCTATTGAAAACAGGTTATAAGCGTGAGAGGCGAAAAACAATCAATTTCAGTTAACAAAAGAGAAGTAGGAGCGATATTTGATGATATTGCTCCTTCCTATGATTTTTTAAACCATTTTCTCTCTTTTGGCATAGATCATTATTGGCGCGACAATGTTATTAAAAAACTAAAACAACATAAAGCATTAAAAACTATTGATATTGCGACTGGAACAGCCGATTTAGCAATTCTTGGAGCCAAGAAAATCAAAAACAGTCAAATCGTAGGCATTGATATTTCTGACCAAATGTTACGGAAAGGTAAGCTCAAAATTAACAAAAGAAAGCTTAATTCACGCATATCGCTAAAACAGTCGGATGGACATAAGATTGAATGCCCAAGCAATGAATTTGACGCTGCCACCATAGCTTTTGGATTAAGAAACTTTGAAAACCCCGTAAAAGGAATAAACGAAATGCACAGAGTGTTGAAACCTGGAGGTGTAACGATTATTCTTGAATTTTCGACAGTAAAAAATAAAATATTCTCTAAGTTTTTTAAAATCTATTTTAATAAAATATTACCATTAGTTGGACGTTTAGTTTCAGGAAATAAAATAGCGTACAATTATCTACCAAAATCAGTTGTAGAGTTTAATCGAGAATACGTGATTGAGAAAATTATGCGGGAAGCTGGATTTGAAAATATGCACGCAAAAAGCCTTACTTTTGGTGTTGCGACAATGTATTGTGGTACAAAAAAGCAAAACATTGCGCAATAAAATCAAAAACTTGTTGTTTTGAATATTTAAAACCAAACAAAATAGAAAAGTGATGTTAAGAATCCATAAAACAAGCGTAACAATAATATTACTCATTCTCTTTTCAATAAATGTTCAAGGACAGAAAAAACAGATTTGGAATAAACCGTTGTACGATGAGTACCCATACCATTATGGTTTTGCTTTAGGGTTTAACTATTTTTCAATGCGTAGCATTAACAGCGAGAGTTTTTTTGCTTTAGACACAATATATTCGATAGAAACGGCGGGACAACCAGGCTTTTCTGTTCTTATGGTTGGAAACCTTCGTCTTTCAAATGACTTCGATTTGCGTCTCACTCCAGGCTTGGTTTTCGGGCAACGCAACCTGCACTATTTAGTTAAAGATGATGCAGCATCAAACGATTTACGAGAACACATTATGAAGATAGAAAGCACCTATGCAACATTTCCTCTGTTACTTAAATATAGGTCAGTAAGGTTAAATAACTACCGACCTTACATAATAGCGGGAATTAATTATGCTTTCGACCTTGAATCTGAAAAGAAAATTCGCGACGACGAAAAACCTAAAATTAGGCTAAATCGTCACGATATATATGTAGAATTTGGTTTTGGCTCAGACTATTATTTTCCCTTTTTTAAATTCTCAACAGAACTAAAATTCTCATTCGGTCTGTTAAATATGATACGACCCGATGAAACCGAATACACTAAGGCAATCGAAAAATTAAATGGTCGTATGGTTTCGTTAATGTTTTATTTTGAGTAAAGATTTGCAATTAGAATACAGATAACACGGATTTAACAGATAATCACAGATTATTGAGTTAAACTAAATCCTCAATATTTATAAACATCATTAACTACTAATATTCAATAACATATATAAGGATATTAACAACTTTTACAGTTTATACAATATTATATTTTTGAAATGTTAACAAAATGTTATATTTTTGCAACTTCCGATTGTGGCGCTAAATCATAAACATTAAACCTAAACAGAGGCATATGAAACGAACATGCCAACCTAAACGTGACATCCAAAAGCATGATGTATAAAGCATGTGAGTTCCATACGACCTTAAACGAAAAAATTATAAACGTATGAAAATTGGAAATTTTACTGAAATGATTGAAGGTTCAATCAGAAATCACTGGGAACTAAAATCAATGTCTTTATTCCAAGGGGATGGTTATACATACAAAGAAGTTGGAAAAAAAATTCTGCAGTTACATAAATTATTTGAGCAATCGGGAATACGATCAGGCGATAAAATTTCACTTATTGGAACAAATGACTACACTTGGTGCTCTGTTTATTTGGCAACTGTCACTTACGGAGCTGTCATTGTACCAATTTTACAAGATTTTCACCCCAATGACGTTGTTAATGTGATCGAACAATCCGACTCAAAGCTTTTGTTCATTTCAAATCACATTTATAAAAAAATTAACACAAAAAACCTTAGACAAATTGAGGGAATAATATCGTTAGATACTCTTAATGTTATCGAATCATCAAATAAATCCCTAAATGACATTGTAATAGATAGCCTGCACACTGATATTAAAGTTGACAAAGAAACTTTCAAATTGCCAAAAAACAGTAACGATAAGATTGCTGTTATAAGTTATACATCAGGGACATCAGGCTTCAGCAGAGGAGTAATGTTGCCACACATGAGCTTAGCTGCAAATGTCCAATTTGCATTGGATTTTATAGATTTGAAACCGAAAGATACAATAGTCTCTTTTTTACCATTGGCACATGCTTATGCCTGTGCGTTTGAGTTTCTATCAACGTTTACCATGGGTTGCGATATAACATTCCTTGGTAAGGTGCCATCTCCTACTATTATACTTCAAGCATTTAAAGAGGTAAAACCACGTTTGATATTTGTGGTTCCACTAATAATTGAAAAAATTTACAGAGCAAAAATTCAACCAAAAATTAGCAAAGGTTTAGTTAAATACTTAATTAAGATACCATTAGTTAACACACTAATATATAGCAAAATAAACAGAGAATTAACTACAGCTTTTGGTGATAACTTTATGGAAATTATTATTGGCGGTGCAGCATTAAATTCTGAAGTAGAGAAGTTTTTGAATAAAATAAAATTCCGCTATACAGTTGGTTACGGTATGACAGAGTGCGGACCTCTAATTAGTTATGCGCCTTGGCGAGAAGTAAGAAAATATAGTTGCGGAAAAGCTATACCTTGCGTAACAGTGAAAATTGATTCACCCGATCCCGAAAATATTGTTGGAGAAATTCTTGTAAAAGGTGATAATGTTATGAAGGGATACTATAAAAATGAGGAGATTACTGAAGCAACTATTTCTCCCGATGGTTGGTTACATACCGGCGATTTAGGTGTTGTCGATAAAGATGGATACCTGTTTATTAAAGGGCGTAGTAAAAATATGATTCTCAGTAGCTCTGGGCAGAATGTTTATCCCGAAGAGATTGAAGCAAAAAGCAATAACTTGCCCTATGTACTTGAATCTTTGGTGGTTGAGAAAGATGGGAAACTGTTCGCCTTAATAGTAGTTGACAGAGATGCGGTAAATGCTGCTGGTATTACAGAGGATAAATTGAAGGCTATTATGGATCAAAACCATAAACACCTGAACTCCCATCTGCCCAATTATATGAAGGTAAACAAATTTATAATTCATGATGACGAGTTTGAAAAAACTGCCAAAAGAAGTATAAAACGGTTTATGTATGATTCTGTAAACGGTTAATTCAAGGTACAAGGCGCAAGGAGAAAGGTACAAGCAATTAATAATGTACAATGCGGTGCATTGAAAGCTAAACCGATGTGTGCAATTTTTAGGAAACTTGAGCAAGTCTGAATTAACAATTTGCGACAAAAAAAAGGTTAATAATGCCTTTTAACTTCGCTCAATGCAACGCATTGCTAATTGTTCATTGCTTACTTCGGCTACACTCAGTACAAGCATTGCTAATTGCCTTTAGTCTTCAGAAAATTCGCTTACAACTTTCTGATATGCACTAAATGTATTTGCTCTCGAAACAAATCCTATATATCGGTCATTATCAATTACCGGCAAGTTGTAGTGTCCACTATTGCGGAATTTTTTCACAACATCGTCCATTGTCTCTGAAGGTTTAACAATAGGCGTTGGCTTATACATTAAATCCTTCACATAAACAATATCATATAGTTCAGTTTTCAAAATCAAATGCCTAACATCGTTTATAAAAACTATGCCTTTAAAGATATCATTATCAATAACGGGAAAAATATTGCGTTTGCTATGTGTAACTACTTTTAAAAAATCACCTAACGATAAATCTGATCTAACTTCTATAAAGTCGGTTTCAATTAATGAATCGATATTCATCATTGTTAGTGCGGCTTTATCTTTGTCGTGTGTAATAAGCATTCTCTGTTCAGCCAATTGCTGTGTATAAACAGAGTTTGATGCAAAATAACGAACTAAAACATAAGAAAATACGCTTGTTATCATAAGTGGCAAAAGAAGTGAGTAACCTCCTGATATTTCGGCTATTAAGAAAATAGCGAACAGTGGTGCATGCATTATTCCACTCATTGCACCAGCCATACCAATAAGAGCAAAGTTTGTTATTGACACCTCAGCTATTCCACTCAAATTAATTAAAATAGCAAATAGAAGCCCAATATGCGCCCCAATAAACAGACTTGGCGCAAATATACCTCCAACCCCACCCGCTCCGAATGTTGCCGATGTAGCAAATGCTTTTAAAGCGGAAACTAAAGCTAATACAGCTATCACGGCAATAATGTTATCAACGTACGGCTCAAATATACTTCTACTGAACAGATACTCGTAGTTTCCTGCCAAAATATAGTTTACCTCTTTATATCCTTCACCATAAAGCGCTGGAAAAAGGAAAATAAGAATTCCGAGAATTGTGCCTCCAATGATAAGCCTTTTTTTCCAACCCCATTTGCCAAAAAGCTTGCTCATTTTCATATATACATTTGAAAAATAGACAGAAACTAATCCACAAAACAAGCCAAGTAAAACATAATAGAGTAAATCAATAAAGGCATAGGTTGTTTGCACCTTAAAGGGGTAAAGTATTTCACTTCCAATCATGAGATATGAAGTGATTATAGCTGAAACAGATGACAATATCAATGGTATAATCGAAGACATTGTCAAGTCTAACATCAATATCTCTAAGCTAAAAATCAAACCTGCTAATGGTGCGTTAAATATTGATGCAACTGCACCCGACGATGCACAACCAATCATTAGGGTTATTTGTCTTTGATTTAACTTAAAGGCTCTAGCGATATTTGATCCAAGCGCTGCACCCGTACCTACAATAGGTCCCTCCAACCCCACACTACCTCCAAAGCCAACAGTTAAAGAACTGGTTACTAACGAGCTAAACATTTTATGCTTCTCTAAATAGCCCTGTTTTTGTGAAATTGAGTGCAAAACTCCGGGAACTCCATGTCCAGCCTGTTTTTTTATAACATACTTCATAAAAAGCAGAGCAAGAAAAATTCCTACCATGGGATAGAAAAAGTAGAAATAGTTGAGGTCTAACAGATTGCTGGCACTTTGCAACACATAAGCAACTAAGTGAACCATGTTTTTTAAAACAACTGCTGCAATACCCGCTGCCAATCCCACTAACACAGCCAAAACCCTAACCTTTTGCTGTTGCGGTAATTTAGTGTCTAACCATAAAATAAACCTAAACCAGAGGTTAATTATTCTTTGCTTTATTGAGAATTTAACCATACAATTACTGCTATTCAACGGCATGACGAACTATTTGCTCATAAACATTTTCCCAGCCTTGCCATTGACCACAACCACTCAAAGACTCGTTATGCCACAATAAAGTAAATGTGCCATTAACATCTTTTACTTTGTTTATCAGATTTCTGGCTTGTGTAACTGCTTCGTCTTGAGATAGTTTCATATATAAATTTAATGCAGCATCCATAATTTGGAACGGATGCACTACTAATGGCGTAACTTTATTTGCTTTTAAATTAAAAAAGTTAACATCTCCCGCATACCCTGTTCTGAACCCAATACGTGACGGATATCCCATACTGAAATCATTATAAATACCTAAATTAAGCAAGTTTTCATAGCTATCAGGTAACGAGAACTTTACAAAATGAAATCTACTGTTTTCAACATCTTTACCTATTATCTCAGATAGTACAGATACTTCGTGCTGTAATACACTAAAATCTACGAAAGATGAAAAAGAAGGGTGTATTCCAACACTATGGTTTTGTGCTCGGTTTTGAATTAACTCTTGGAACTCCTTATTGTTATACGGAACAGATTTATCGTGCCCTCCATAGTTCGCCAACAAAAAGAAATAATAGGGCGTCAATCCATATTTTGTGTGAATCTGATCTAATATATCATACGTATCATACGGGTCTTTCTGCGAACCGAGATATACCTTTAATCTGTTTGAAAAATCTTTAAAATCGGCTTTAAAAAACGATTTAACTAAACCTCCTGTTTGCCTAAAAAATCCCTTGTTAATATAGGCATAGGCATTATCAATGTCTATTGTTGGAACAAACTTATACTTTGGCTCGGCTAACGTTAATTCCGGATAAGTTTTAGAAATAATATCTTTAAGCCATAATATCCATATATTAACGACTGGTTCAGTTAAGAAGCCCTTTTTCCAAGCGATACTATTTCTTGGGTCAAAGCGTCCAAATCGGTCTAACTTACTGCTTATATACTCCTCATAACGAGTTATTAAATAAAATGAGGCTGCAAAAATATCAAATGGAAGCGCTCCTCTCTCTACAGGAAACAATATTGCAGTACCATTGTGTTCTTCAACATCAATATGTTGTGGGGTAATATCTTCTTGTAATAATAGTAGTTTAGGTTGGATATTTATCACATCATCAAATGTTTCGAGCGAATAGTTAAGTTTTGGTCCACTATAACTACAGAACTCTTCACGCAAAGTAGTTATTCGGTAGTCTAAACCGAAGTTTTTTGCAAACACAAAGTCGAGAATAAAATCGAGCCTATTGGTTATTTTATGTGTATATATCAAAAACATACTCTCTATTTAATTAAAGTGACAAATATACTTAAGAATTTCCTCTTTTCTACGTTCCAGTTTAACAATTTGGCAGCATTACTTATATTTGCTGTATAGTAGCCACTTTTATACTTTTCAACCGTATTTCTCAAAGTTTGCGCCAATGCTTTTGGGTCACGTTCGTATAGTATTTCACCAATATCGTATGTTTTAACTAACTCAGCCATAACAGGAAGATTACTTACTACAACAGGGATTTCAGCTTGAATATAGTCAAATATCTTATTGGGGAGTGCAAAGCGATAATTCAATCCAGAATCCTCTTCCAAAGACACTCCTACAATAGCTTTACTTGTTATTTCTTGTAAATTGTCGTATGGAATATGTCCAGTAAGGGTGACATTTTTAATTTTTTTGTCTTCAACTTTTTGTTTGATATTATTGAACAAATCGCCATATCCAACAATGTAAAGCGTATAATCTTGCAAATAGAGCATTGCTTCTATCAAAAGTTCAATACCTCGGTCCTTATTAATTGCACCCTGATAAATGATAATTTGCTCGGTTTTATTAGTAATTGACTTACTCTCTTTGGGTATTGGGACATTTCTTATCACTTCAAACTGTTTGCCATATTTTTTTTTATAAATATCGGCAATAGGCTGACAGACAGTAATTCCTACATCAATTTTAGGCACTAAGAATCTCTCTAACGCTAACCATGCATTTTTAACTCGTGTTCTATTCATTAACTCAGGTACTTCGGTAAATAACTCATGACTATCGTAAACTAAATAACATCTTTTAATTTTGGAGACTGCCCAACAGGCAAGTAGCGTATCTAAATCGTTAGCTAATAAAATATCAACTTTTCTAAAACATAGATAAAAAAACAATCTGATGTTGTATTCTGCGTAAAACCATATTTTTTTTGAAAACAATAACTTAAACCTGTGTGTTTTGTATAGCCTTGTGAACTTTGAGCTTCTTTTTAATTTTCGACCAACAACAGTAACATTATAACCGTTTTCGTATAAAGTTGACGCCGATCTATTAACACGCTGATCGTTCTCTAAATCGTTTGTAACACAAAGAATTATTCGTTTCATATATTTTAGTCAAAAGTTAAAAGTTTATAAAGTTTTAAAATCTTTCACCTTTATAGAAAGTTGACATGTTCGCTTCATACGTTTACTATTTTTCAGTTTAATGTCATGTGTGACCTTCGATGATTTAAACAATTATTCACTTTAGTTGTTTAACTGTTATTTCAATCACGTCTGTTTAACAGTTCGAACAGTTAAAGAGACAAAAGTAACCAAATAATTAGTATATTGATAAGTTAGTTTTTTGTTGTAACGATTAAAAAAAAACACTATTTTAGCACATGTAAATAATAATGCGTATTTTTGTTCTTTGTTTAATCTTAAGATAACTTTTTAAAAAAATAATTCATTTATGGAACCACTTTATATTGAAGGAACTGACGAGTCGCCAACAATAATTCTTGATAAATCGGCTGGTAATTTTGAATTTAGTGGAAAGTCGTTGCCCGAAGATGTCAAAGCTTTTTATAACCCGGTTTTGGAATGGCTTGATGGATACATTGCGAATCCCAACCCCGACACTGTTGTAAATTTCAAAATGGATTATTTTAATTCAGCCTCAGCTAAGCAGATTATGGATATATTGACTTGCTTTGAGAAGGTTCATCAAAAAGGTAATGACGTGCTCGTACGTTGGCATTTCGCTAGCGATGATGAAGATATGGAAGATGCTGGAGCTTCATATGAAGGAATAGTTGACGTTCCCATCGAACTTATTGCATACTAAATTTGTGATATCACTGATTTTAGTTACATGATTAACTAAAAACAATCTCAGCAAAGATATTGCACACGTTTAGTATAAACCCTAAATACAATATTGTAATACAAAATTTTCAGTTTTGAAAGTAAAAGGGATATTTACTCTATTTTTAATATTCTTCAGCGCTTGTTTCTATGGGCAAATAATTAATCCTTGGACAAATACTCAAATTAAACTATCTGACAACTGTAAAATAGTAGATAATTGTATTTTCCAAGGTTTAAATGCCAAATATGGCGTATATGCTCACAAAGGATATGGTCATAAATACAAAGCTTTACCATTTCTGCTTTTGCCTTCTGAAAAAACTGATGCTCCGAATTTAATAATATTAAACGGAGGTCCTGGTGTTTCAAACCTTAAAGCTCCAGAGGGTGTCGATTCCTTACTAAATTATTTTAACATACTTATTCCTGGTTATCGTGGCGTTGACGACTGCTTAGAAGATAGTTACGATGAATTAGATAAACAACAAAATTCTTATAGTATAAGTCTGATTTCTAAAGATATATCAAATATTGTTGCTGCTTTAAAGTTTGATTCGGTTTATGTTGCTGCCCACAGCTTTGGATCGATATATGCTTGCGGTTATTTATTGACACAAGACGGTGTGAACAAAAAGAGCATTTTTGTTAGCCCAATTATGACGCAAGATATTGCAACCGTTCTCAACAGAATGGAACAAATGGTTGAAAAATATTTTTCAAATTATCACAACGGTTCAGAAAAATACAACACTGTTTTAGACGGTATTGAAAACTCATCAAATCCTGAACAGTTAAGCATGGCTCTTGTTATTTTTTTATCTGAATTTCATAATGGCTACAAAATTGACTCTATTTTAGAATCGAGGGGAGCAATTGTTGAATTACTACAAAATACATACAGTTCATATAAATATGCTGTCAACTCGATAGATAAACAAAATCAATTAAGTAGTTATTTCAATTTCAATGACACTACTGGTTTTAATAATTTGGGCAGATTGGGAAAGTTATTGCTAAAGTACTTTATAAACGAAACCCAGCCCGATACTTCACTCTTCTCTCCATTTAAATACTACACTCCTGATGCTACCATCAGCGCCTATTACGATTATTCAGTTTCTTTTAACGACAAAGTAGTAAATAACACAGGACACTCTGATATTTGGTCAAAGGCTTGGAAGTATATTATTTATTATTTCAATGAACAATGAGCAATGAGCAATGCACCGCTTTGCTGAGTACAACGCTCTGCTCAGTGCATCGTTTCAACCTACCCAGCGACCGAGTGTACAGCCTTGCTTCTTGTACTTTTTGGAAGCCAAACACCAAAAGTGTACTCCTTATCTAACTAATATTCAGTTATCATGGCTTTTAGAGCACTATCAGAGCCCTCGTATTGTTTCATTTGATGAAGAGTCTCTGACTGCGAGTAAACTGCTAAGTAACACATAGTTAGAATTGCGGTAATGTAAATTACTTTTAATACCGATTGGACATACACTATATTCCAAACTTCGCTATCGCTCTTTTGGACTATGTGTCTGTAACATCGGTATTTACAATTGTAAAATTTAAAAAAGATTGGACTATTTTTAAATTACAATTGGTATAAATTGTTCATATTCAAGACCTTAAATTAAAAATTATTTGTTTGATTTAACACATCAATAGTAGTGATTAATTTTTTAGGCACAAAAAAATCTGCGTTAATCCGTTAAATCTGTGTTATCCGCGTTCCAGATTCGTATTCCATAGTAATTTTGGTGCCGTAGCTCATATCTTCAAGCTTTGTGGCTTCAGTTATTACTGACATTTTACCACCACCCTCGATAAAATATAGCGCAGCCTGAATTTTCGGCGCCATGCTTCCTTCAGCAAACTGTCCCTCTTTAAGGAGTTTCGTGGCATCGGCATGGTTTAAAAATTCGAGCTTTTTCTCGTCAGGTTTTTTGTAATTGATATATACATAAGGTACATCGGTTAAAATATAGAACTCATCGGCTCTTACTTTTCGTCCGACCATTGCACTGGCAAGGTCTTTATCTATAACGGCTTCTAAGGGGCGTAACTGATTGTTTTCGTCGTAATATACGGGTATTCCTCCTCCACCAACGGTTATAACAATTTTCCCTTCGCGTGCCAATTGGTTAACTGTTTTGCTATTCATAAAGTCAATTGGCTTTGGCGATGGCACTACACGCCTAAATCCGCCATTGGCTTTTACTTCCTCTTTAAAACGCCAGCCTTTTTCGGTAGCGAGCTTGTCGGCGTCCTCTTTTGTGTAGATTTTCCCCACTCTCTTGGTAGGATTATTGAAAGCTGGGTCATTTTTATCGACAATAACCTGTGTTACCATGGTTATAATCTCTTTTTCAATTCCCTTTTTGAGTAGCACATTGCGTAGTGCGCGCTCTAACATATATCCGATACTACCTTGCGAGTCTGCAACAGCGACATCCATAGGCATTTGGGGTATTCCGTAAGTCTTTTCGCCAGCATCATTGCGCATTAGAATATTGCCAACTTGTGGACCGTTCCCGTGCGCAAGAATAAGGTCATATCCCTCCTCTATCAAGTACAGGATATTATTCATTGTGTCGGCTGTGTTTGCTTCTTGCTCTTCAATTGTTCCTATCTGGTTGCCACGAAGCAAGGCATTACCACCGAAAGCTACTACTGCTAATTTATTCTTTTTCATTTGATTTTTTACTATATATGATGTTTGTTAATTTGCTAATTATCAACTATTTATATTAAACATTTTTAACTAAGGAAAGTTATAGAGATAGTGATATGCTTTTTGCATTATTGCGAGTATTAAAATCGTACAAAGTTATAAAAACGTGGATTAAATTTTTTATTGAGGGGTAATATTTTTTTTACGCAAACCCTTAGAAATTAGAAAGTGGCGCTCTGAGCATAATCGTATTGTGGAAAAACAATAGTAATATACTGATAATAAGCCTATTATTCAGTGTACCACCAACTTTCAACTTTATGAGAGACGCTATAATATGACGTCTCTACAATATGCTAACACACAATTGATTAATTGTTCATTGCACATTATACATTGCTAATTGCTATATCTTCAATAAATTTGAACTTTAGTTCGGTCAATTTCGTCTATTAAGTACTTGTTTTTTATAGCTTTATGTTCAATAAGGTCAATTTGTCTTTTCAAAATATCTTCAAGCTAAAATTTTAGATTAAAATATTTGTTAGAGTATGAGATTGGACCGTTATCATCAATTTCCACAACCAAGTCTATATCACTATCTTGCTTAAACCTGTCGGTAGTAACTGAACCAAAGGCAAATAGAGCGGTAACTTTGTTCAATTCACAAAGCCTTTTTATACCAATTGTAATTTAAAAATAGCCAATCATTTTTAAATTTTACTTTTGAGACAGCCTCTTTGTTTTATTAGTCTATAATTGCTCATATCTTATAACTATAATGTTAAAACTAAGATGGTTATCAACATTGTTGTAAAATCATTATCATCGTTATCATATTCCATGGAAACTCGTTTATCAAACCTACCTAAACCTAATTGCAATAGACTTGCTGTAAGCTCATTTAGTTCTTCAGTGTTGGCTGTAATATGATAATTCTTTTCCTTTCTATCATAAGTATAATTTATTTCAAGAATTTTGTCGTTATCTAAATAGTAATCCCAACCATTTTTCTTTTTCTTTTCTGATACAACAATATTTTGTGAAGGGAAAAATATCCTTTTACCCTTATAAAAGGCAACTGTATCATCATTACTATCAAATAGTATTTTCCTTTTCTTTAAAATATAGTTATTCTCATTTATTTTAATATTACTGATATTGTCTTCTCTAACAAATGAAATAATTGTATCGTTTGTACTATTCAAAAGTGAGAATTTTTCAGCAGCGCTATATTTTTTGGGAATAACAGACGTAAATTGCTGTCCCTGCGAGAAGAGATTAGAGAAGAAAAAGGCAAATATTACAAAAGTTAAGAGTTTCACTGTTAATTATTTTTAAATAGTTCTATTACTGTCAAATATAATTATTTTCAATAAACAAATGCAATATTTCTCTTGCTATTATTGTTATTTTTTTGTAACATTGCGCTAGCTTTAAAATTTTTATTTGGTTGTCCCCGTTTTGTTATGTAACGGGGTTGTTAAGAAGCCAACTATATCATGGCGTAGTTGGCTTTATTTTATCAATAAGTATTATAAGAGATTTTAAAATTTTATACCTTAATAATCAACTTAAAAAATTACATCATGAGAACTACTATATTATTGATAACTATGCTATTAAGCTCAAATGTTTTAATATGCCAAATGCGGACATATGCCATTTACGACAAAACTGGAAAGGATCTCAATTTTGAAGATTTAGTGAACGTATCCCTTGAATCTGAATTGGTTTTCTTTGGTGAGTTGCATAATAACTCTATTGCTCACTGGCTACAGCTTAAAATGCTTAAATCATTCAGAGAGGCAACCGACCGCCAAATAGTTGTCGGAATGGAGATGTTTGAATCTGATGACCAAATACTTATTGATGAATATTTGAGTGGTGTTATTACCGAAAGGAACTTTGAAGAGGAGGCTAAATTATGGTCAAACTACAAAACCGACTATAAACCTATAGTTTTGTTTGCTAAAGAGAATAAAATACCTGTTATCGCAACAAACACTCCCCGTAGATACGCTGCAATGGTTAATAGCGGCGGATTTGAGGCTTTAAATAATCTAACCAATGAGGCAAAACAATTAATCGCTCCCCTCCCATTAGCATTTGATGCTGAACTTCCGGGATATAAATCGATGACAGAAATGTCTCCAATGCAAAGCGTGAAAATAAATGTAGAGAACTTAGCTAAAGCTCAGGCTTTGAAAGATGCAACTATGGCGCATTTTATACTAAAAAATCACAAGGATAGAGGCTTATTCTTCCATATCAACGGCATTTACCATACAAAGAATTATGAGGGTATTTTGTGGTATATCAACAATCAACTAAAAGGGGTAAAAATTACGACAATTAGCACAATTACAGTTTCAGACGTAAACTCTGTTGATAATAGCGAGTTGCAAACGGCGGATTTTACTATTTGCATTGATTCTGACTTCAGCAATTAACAATGCGGTGCGCTGAGCGTAGCGTTGTACTGAGCGAAGTCGAAGTGCCGAAGCGGTGCACTGAGCTTGTCGAAGCCACCACAAAGGAGTGAACGACGGTCACTTCCACAGGCTCAGCGACCAAGTGAACCGCCCCGCACCCTGTACCACGCACAACACAACTTCTACTATTTTTGTCATGTACTTAGGCGCTTTATTTTTTAACCTTTTAACTTTTACCTTTTCTGTTAGGGCTAAAAAATTGAAATATAGAATTAGCTTGTAAAATAAATTACTAATTTAGTCGCCCAAAATAACAACATAAACATATATAATATAATGTTACGAATTTTATCACTACTTATGCTAATTCTTATTATTAGCAACTCTTTTGGACAAGATAATTTGCCCAAAGGCATGACCGAATACGAAAAATCTATTTGGGACGATTACATTAAAAACTACCCTATTGACAAAGGCACAACTCCTCCTGAACTGAAGCCACGAACGCCTGCTGAATTTGAAGAGAATCAAGGTGTTATTGTTACTTGGACACAATACACAAACAATTTACGCGAGATTGTGAAACACGCAAAAGAGTCTGTTAAAGTGTATATAGTTTGTTCCAACCCTTCAAGTGTTACAAGCTATTTGGCGCAAGGAGGTGTAAATACCAATAATATTGAATTTGTTGTTGCAGACTATAACTCTGTTTGGGTGCGCGATTATGGTCCACAAAGTATATATTTACAGGGAACTAACCAATTGGCTTTTGTCGATTGGGTTTATAATCGTCCTCGTCCTGCCGATGACCTGATTCCCGTGGTAATGGCAAACTATTTGAATTTACCAATTTATCAAATGACTGTTTCGCCTAATAGATTAACAGCTACTGGCGGAAATTTTATGAACGATGGTTTTGACAAAGGTTTCTCTTCAAATCTAATATTATCCGAAAACAGTTCACTTACTGAAGCTCAGATCGATACTATAAAAAAACGTTATATGGGAATATCTCCTTACGTAAAAATGACAGTTTTACCTTACGACGGAATACACCATATAGACATGCATATGAAGCTAATTGATGAAGAAACATTGCTTGTGGGTCAATACCCCACAGGTGTTTCAGATGGTCCTCAAATAGAAGCAAATATCAACTATATTTTAAATAACTACCAAACACCATATGGTCGTCCATACAGAGTCGTTCGTATTCCAATGCCAGCTAACGAAAATGGGCAATATCCTTCACAAGGTTCTGATTATTTAACTTATACCAATTCAACTATATTAAATAATCTTGTTTTAGTTCCCATCTATGGACTTTCAACTGATAACGTAGCTTTAAATATATATAGAGAAGCAATGCCTGGCTATAAAGTTGTTGGGATAAATATGCGAAATGTTATTTCTGCAAGTGGTGCAATACACTGTATCACACGCGAAATAGCCGCAAACGACCCAATATTTATAAGCCATGCTCCTATTCGCGATACTATGTATTATATCCCTGAAGGTTACTTAATTACGGCAAATATCTCATCGACAACGGGAATACAAAGCGCCACTTTATGTTGGAGCGCCGATACAACACAAGGTTTTGAAGAAATTGCCATGGAATTTGTAAATGATAATTATGAGGCTTATATACCTTCATCAAACATCGATGGAGACCTGTTTTATTATATTAAAGCCGTTAACAACAACAATAAAACTATTTGCAAACCATTAGTTGCTCCTGCTGGTTTATATAGGTTCCATGCTTATGGCAGTGGTGAAGATTATAATTTTGATTTCAATGCATCGCCACTAATAGCATTCGAAGGAGATGAAATAACGTTTACATTCGAAAACAATGGTGTAGAAACAAACACCTTTGCATGGAATTTTGGGGCAGATGCATATCCGCAAACTTCTGATACTGAAGGACCTCATATAATTACCTATTTAACGAGCGGAAGCAAAACCGTTACATTAACTGTAAACGGAACAATGACTATTAGGAAAAATGACTATATACAAATAAATGATCGCCCTTTGCACAATGTATCCATTTCGGTTGTGGGCAATGGTAATGTAACTCCCATACTTGGTAATTATCAATTCCCTTATGGTCATTCAATTAGATTGACAGCCAACCCGGATGAGAAATGGAAATTCACAAAATGGCTGGTTAACAATGAGGAGTTTACTGATAACCCTATTAAAATTGAAATAACACAAGACATTACTGCCGTAGCGCATTTCGAATTGATTAATTCAATTTCTGAAATCGACCACAAAGGAATAAATATTTATCCAAATCCTGCTGACGAATCGCTGTCTATACAGTTTAATGAAATGGCAAATGTTAATTCAATTAGAATAGCAGATATGTCGGGAAATATAGTTACAGATATTAATTCGATTTCTGGGTTAAATCACATTGAGATTGATCTATCTAATTATACATCAGGCATTTATTTTGTATTGATAACTACAGAGAGCGGTGTTGAGGCTTTTAAACTTGTTAAACTCTAATAATTGAAATCATTGAGACCACCATTCATGATTTCTTCTACCACTACCTGTAATTTAAAAACAATCAGTGTACCGTTTTATTGTTCTCTGTTTTTTGCCATATTTTTTCGGTTTAAAGTGTCGATTTATTTTAGGACAAAACACTTTTACATAAAAATTTAATGAGGTGTTTATATATCAATCAGCTAAAATCAAAAATTAGTTATATTTTTGTATGACTTGGAATGAGATAAGAAACTAAAAGCAATACGATGAGGTATTATTCAATTGTCATTATCTTCTTATTATCAGTAGCTTACTGTTACGCTCAGGAACAACCTACAGGAAGGCAAAACAGAGTTGTAATCTCAGGAAAATCCTATATTATTCACATTGTAAAACGAGGCGAAACCCTCTATAATATTTCAAAAATATACGATATTCCATACGACAGCTTAACTGCGGCAAATCCGTTGGTGTTGCCAACATCATTGGAAATAGGATATGCACTGAAAATCCCCTGTTTCGAAGCGGATAAAAAAACAGTAACTGAAACTAAAGACTCTATACCTCCATATCATATAGTTCAAAAAGGAGAGAATATATACAGAATATCATTAAAATATAACATTAAACCTAACGATATTTATAAGCTAAATCCGGGTTCGGAGGTTAGCATTAGTGTAGGTCAGAAACTATTGCTACACGCAGATAATGATGTAGAAATTGTTGATATTGAACAAGATAAACAGTTTATTTATCACACAGTGCAAGAGAAAGAGACACTGATGGCTATATCAAGAAAATATGGGGTTAAACTTGAAGACTTGAAAAAACATAACTCAAAACTAAAGGATAATGACATTATAAGTGTTGGAGAAAAAATAAAGGTTCCGCGCGATATGGTGGAAGTTATAACGCAAGTTAGTGCAACACAGGCTGATACAACATTTCAATATCATAAAGTTAAGCCCCAAGAGACACTTTTCAGTATATCAAGACTTTACGATGTGTCGATTGATGAAATAAAAACAATTAATCCCGCACTAAACAGCCGTGAGCTTATGGCTGGCGAATTGTTGAAACTTCCAATAAAGCAGTTGGCAGAAGATACAACCCAACATGAGCCTACTCAAGCGCCTATTGTCGCTCCATGCCCTTGTAAAGAGCAAAATATATATCGCACTGTAAAAGTTGGACTGATGTTGCCGTTTTATACAAACATTAACGACACTCTGACACAAACAAGAACTATTCCCCAAATATTTGAGCGCTCGAGACAGTTTGTCGAGTTTTATCAAGGTTTATTGCTCGCAATGAATGACTTAAAGGAGAAAAATCTTTTGGCAGAATTACATGTGTTTGATACACAAAACAGTCAATATGTTGTCCGTCAAATATGTAATTCTGAGGATTTTAAAAATTTAGATTTAATAATTGGACCTGCGTTCAGCAAAAATATTGAGATTGTATCGCAGGAAGCCAAAAAGTATAATATTCCTATAGTCAGCCCCCTATCCACCGATGATAAGTTTCTCGAAGATAATGAAAATGCGTTTATGGTTAGCCCATCGCAAAAGATACAGGACGATGAGTCTATAAAACATATAGATAACATTAAAAGCGATAGTTATGTGGTTATCTTTGACGGAAGTCAATATGATTCAACGTATATACCAGCGCTTAAACAACATATTTTCAATAAATATACACCCGAAACTATTGAAAAGTTAAAATATACAGAGTTTACGTACCATAAAGGTATGGAAACCCAATTAATGGACCTGTTTACAAACAATGATTCGGTGGTTATAATAATGCCGTCAAGAGATAAAGCTTTTGTAAACGACATTGTTGCACGTCTCAATACTTTAACTGCAGAAAAGAGTATTATTTTATTTGGACAGCCAAGATGGTCCAGATTTGATAATATCAAACTTGAATTTTTCCACAATCTAAATACACATCTGTTCTCTCTCTCTTATTGTGACTACACTAATGAAAACGTAATTAATTTTGTCAGACAATACAGAACTTTTTATAACACAGAACCCTCAAATAGAGCTTTCGAAGGATACGATATTGCGAAATACTTTATTGAAGCTGTTCATAGATACGGTAAGGATTTTAGATGCTGTTTAGATAAATACAAACCGGAACTACTTCATATGTTTTTCGATATGAAACAGACAAAAACCGGAACAGGTTATGCTAATCATCATTTGTACATGATACACTACATGAAAAACTTTGAACGCTCGATAAAGACAATTAACAATGAGCAATGAGCAATTAACAATGAGCAATTGAGTTAAAAGTTGAAAGTTTGTAAAGTTTGTAAAATAAAGCGGGAAGTTAGAAAACAGAAAAGTGTTATTAATTAAATCGTAACTTGTTTAAAATAAATCATAGTAACGCCTTTCAGGCGTTAAAATACTTTTCACTTTTACCTTTTACCTTTTAACTATAAAAACGTTATACACAAATAGTTAACAATCATGAATTTGAACAAAAAACGTTGTCCATGGGCTATATTAAGCGACGAAAAATATGTGGAATATCACGATAAAGAGTGGGGTGTGCCTCTATTTGATGACAACAGGCTTTTTGAGATGTTGGTTTTAGAGGGCGTACAGGCAGGTTTAAGTTGGCGTACAATACTGCACAGACGCAATGAGTATAGAAGATGTTTCTTTGAATTTAATCCCGAAAAGGTTGCGAGAATGACCAATAATGACGTAGAGACTCTTATGTTAACTGGTGGAATTATTCGTAACAGATTGAAAATAAGCTCCGCCATTAAAAACGCTAAGGTTTTTATTGATATTGTTGAAAAATATGGTTCGTTCTCGAATTACTATTGGAATTGGGTTGATGGAAAACCTATTATAAATCACTTTAAGACAATGGATGAGGTTCCCGCCAAGACACCCCTTTCCGAAGCTATAAGCAAGGATTTAAAAGGCAGAGGTATGTCTTTTGTCGGAGCCACGATAATATATTCGTTTATGCAGGCAACAGGAATGGTTAACGACCATTTAACAAGCTGTTTTAGGCATAAAGAGTTGTGTTGATATAAATTGCCTGTTCCTTAAAAACTTTTAAAACAGCTGTTTCTAAGGCTACTTATATACTGCACCTGACTTGTACGCCTTTTGAAAATTCATTTAAATGATACTAATAATCAATTAGTTGTGTTGAAAAACATTCAAATTACCACACTAAATTATGATTATCAAGGGAAAGCCTTGTTTTTCAAAAACTATTATTGTATCTTCGTAATACCGTTGGGCACAACGGTATAAATCCCGAAGGGATGACAGGATTGTAGATATAAAATGAATAAGGAAATAAGGAACCCCGAAGGGGTGATATAACATCATGGCAGGTACATTTTCACAAATTTATATCCAATATGTTTTTGCCGTGAAAGGACGTGAAAACCTTTTGCTAAATCCTTGGCGTGACGAGGTTTTTAAATATATAGCTGGAATAATAAAAGGAAAAAATCAAAAACCTATTATCGTAAATGGCGTAGCAGACCACGTTCACGCTTTTGTAGGATTAATTCCGTCAATGAATATTTCCGATTTGATTAGAGACATCAAGAATAATTCTTCCAATTTTATCAATGAACGAAAATATTTAAAGGGAAAATTTTCATGGCAGGAAGGATACGGTGCTTTTTCTTATGCTCATTCCCAAATTGAAAGCGTATATCAATACATTGCAAATCAGGAACAACATCATAAGAAGAAGACGTTTAGGGAAGAATACATTGATTTTCTTAAAAAATTTGAAATCGAATTTAATGAAAAATATTTATTTGAATGGGCAGATTAATTATGTCACCCCTTCGGGGTTTAATTAGCGGTTGGTGTTCATTGGGCTACAATAATGTCACCCCTTCGGGGTTTTACTGCCCTTTGTCTTCATTGGAGTATATTATTTTACTGCATTAAAAAAATACAAGCCATGAATTATAGCTATACGTCACATTATCCCTTAAAAAAATTTAAAACAGCTATCTTCACTTCTATTTTTTTACTACTCGCAGTAATATTAATATCGTGCAAGAGTAACAACGAGCAAACTCTGATAATTAAGAATATTGACCAAAATTGGCAATTTTCGCAAGCAAATGAGGAAAAATGGCTTCCTGCTACCGTACCTGGCACTGTTCACTCCGATTTGTTAAAAAACGGGGCTATTCCCCACCCTTTTTACGCTTGCAACGAGGATTCGCTACAGTGGATTGATAAACAAGATTGGGAGTATAAAACAACTTTTATAGCTGATAAAGCTCTGCTTGAAAAAGAGAACATTTGTCTAATATTCGAGGGATTAGATACTTACGCCGAAATTAAACTAAACAATACTGTTTTAGGAAACACAAATAATATGTTTAGAGAGTGGGCATTCGATATTAGTGATATTGTTCGTAGTGGAAAAAATGAACTAAATGTAATTTTTAAATCTGCTTACAACCAAACGTACAGTGATTCAGCATCTTACAGAGTAACGTTGCCCGGCGGAAAGTATGTTTTTGCGCGTAAAGCCGCATATCATTTTGGCTGGGATTGGGGTCCTACTTTTATTACATCGGGTATATGGAAACCTGTTTATTTAAAGGCTTGGAACAACAATTTGGTCGAAAATTTTTATATCAAAACCAAGACCGCCACACCAGACAAAGCAACGATTAATATTAGCTTCGATATTGAAAACAGAAAAAACGAAGATGCAAAAATTGAAATTAAAGTTAATAGCAAAAAGCATTTACAATCAAGTTTCAGTATCGACTCGTTGCGTAAAACATATAACATTAGTCTTGAGATTGATAAGCCAAAACTCTGGTGGTGTAATGGTTTGGGAGAACCATATCTTTATGATATTGATGTGCAAATAACCTCTACGGCAGGACTAATTTACTCAAAACAAATAAGATACGGTATCAGGACAGTTGAAGTTGTGTCTGAACCCGACAGCATTGGACAGTCTATGTATATAAAACTAAATGGAACATCTGTTTTTATCAAAGGAGCCAACTATATACCACAACATAGCTTTGTCACTGAGGTAACCGATAAAGATTACGCCAATATAATTTCGCTTGCTAAAGAGTCGAATATGAATATGTTACGTGTTTGGGGCGGTGGAATATACGAAAACGATATTTTTTACGACCTATGCGACCAAAACGGAATTATGGTTTGGCAAGATTTTATGTTTGCTTGTGCCATGTATCCTATTGACAGTCAGTTTTTTGACAATGTGTCAATAGAAGCGGAACAGCAAATAAAAAGGTTGCGAAATCATACCTCGTTAGCTATGTGGTGCGGCAATAACGAAATTGATGAAGGTTGGCACAATTGGGGTTGGCAAAGGCAGTTTAAGTTTTCAAAAGCCGACTCATCTGATATTTGGAACGGATATAAACATCTGTTTCACAATACTTTACCAAATCATGTTTTAGAAAACGACAGGGATAGATTTTACACAACCACTTCGCCCATTTATGGCTGGGGGCGCAACAAGAGCATGACACACTACGATTCGCATTACTGGGGCGTATGGTGGGGAATGCAACCATTTAGTAAATATTTGGATAAAGTGCCCCGATTTATGAGCGAATACGGTTTTCAGGCTATGCCAGCTAAATCCACGATTAGAACGTTTCAGCCGGAAACGTGCGATAGCCTCTTCTCGCCCGCTCTACTCTGTCATCAGAAACACCGCACTGGTTATCAGACAATTACAAAATATTTAGAGTATGAAAAACTGTATCCTAAAACGCTTGACGACTTTATTTATATGAACCAACTAATTCAAGCCGAGGGCATTGGCTTGGCTATTGAGGCACACCGAAGAGCTAAACCGCTGTGTATGGGCACATTATATTGGCAATTGAACGACTGTTGGCCCGTAACAAGCTGGAGTAGCGCCGATTTTTACGACACTCCTAAAATGTTGCAATATAAAGTTAAAGAGCTGTTTGACAACGTTATGATTTCATTGCTAAAACATAACGACAGCATTGATGTTTTTGTTGTTTCTGATAAATTATCGGATATTAAGGGCGAGGTAACCCTCTCGGCAATTGATTTTTCGGGAAAAAGAGAGACTCTTTTCAATAAAGCGGTAACCGTTCCGACTAATAGCTCTGTTCATGCTATTTCTTTGTCTGCAACAGATCTATTTGAAAAGTTTCCACCCGAAACAACGCTTTTTGAAGCAACATTTAAAAACGGCGATAACATATATACAAATCGGAAGTTTCTTGCACCATTAGGAACTATAAAAGTGCCTGAAGCTGAGTATAATATTGATATAAAACCAATTAACAACGGTTACGAACTGTTGTTAGAGGCGAAAACATTAATGGCTTACGTTCATCTTTCGCTTGGGGACAAACTGGGCAAGTTTAGCAAAAACCATTTTACTCTTTTACCAAATGAGAAAATTGTGGTAATTTTGGAATGCGATTTGGGTAAAGAAGACGTGGAGAGTTTATTTACAGTTAAGTGTTTGCAATAGGTGTTTTGAATTTCGGATTTTTGGAACACAGAAAACACAGATTTAACAAATTTGCACGGTTTTTAGATTTCGGATTTTGGGAACACAGAACACACTGATTAGACGGATTTACACAGATTTTTTACTTGGGATTTTGGAACACAGAGCACACAGATTAAACGGATTTACACGGATTTTTGGATTTGAGGAACACAGAAAAACACTGATTTAACAGATTTGTACAGATTTTGGGTTTTATAATTTCGGATTTTTAATTTGTGGTTGGTTATTAGTGAACGTTAACTAAATAACAATTAAGGAGTTAAGGAAGGTTTAGAAAAGACTTCGTCTTTATGATATGGGTGATTTTTAGTTTTAATTTTTTTGCTTTTAAATTTATGAACTATTAACTTAAATTACTAATTTTAAACGGTCTTTTTACTTCGACAAGCTAAGTAACCGTGATACGTCGGCTGAGTTTATCGAAGCCAAAGTCATAGGCTACTTATATTGAATGGTCACTTCGACAAGCTCAGAGACCGAGGGCTCGCTCAAAAAAAACGGGCACCGGTCATTGAGCGGAGTTGAAATGTGACCATTACAAAACGAGTCAAGTAGAAACGAACATTTTTTAAATATGATTTATCAAATTTGGGCTAAAGCCAATAAATCACATACAAATCTAATCCCCCGACTTGAAAGTCAGGGCAATTGATTGAAAATAAGTTAATTAATTGATAATTGCTTTTAACTTTATCTACGTTAAATCTGTGATTATCCGTTAAATCTGTGTCATCTGCGTTCCAATTACTTTTAACTTTATTAACTTTACAAACTTTTAACTCAATAAATATGAAAACACTTGTAAAATTATCACTGCTGACAGCTCTATCATTTACAGTTATAGCATGTCAGAAAACTGAAGAGATGCGCCAACCTGCTGAATATGTAAATCCGTTTATTGGCACGGATGCGCATGGACACACGTATCCCGGGGCAAGTTTGCCGTTTGGAATGGTTCAGTTAAGTCCGCAAACACGACTTACTGGCTGGGACGGCTGCTCGGGTTATCATTTCAGCGATTCGGTTGTTTATGGATTCGCTCACACAGCCTTAAACGGCACCGGATGTAGCGATTATGGCGATATTCTGATTATGCCCATTTCCGGAGATAAACCTCAGTTTTTAAATCAAGACTATTGCTCACAATTTGACAAAAACAGCGAAGTGGCAAAAGCAGGGTATTACAGTGTTTATCTAACAAAACCATCTGTTTTGGCTGAGCTTACTGCCTCTCAAAGAGCAGGTTATCACAGATATACATTTACAAATGGTGGTAAATCGGGGTTTATTATTGATTTGGAACATCGCGACAAGGTTTTAAACTCATGGATTGAGGTTGTTAGCGATACTGAGATCAGAGGTTTGCGCCAATCATCTAATTGGGCTAAGGATATGGTTTGGTATTTTTATATAAAGTTCTCGAAACCGTTTGAACAGGTAATATTAGCTAAAGATAACTTAGAACAACCTGATACTAAAAGAGTTGAAGGTACTAACATTAAGGCCTTTATAAAGTTTGATATTGCTGATAACGAAGCTGTTGAGATAAAAGTAGGATTATCGGCAGTTGATGAATCGGGTGCTTTGAAAAATTTTGAGTCAGAACTGCCTGAATGGGATTTTGCCAAAGTAAAACAATCGGCTTTCGACACGTGGAACAACGAATTGAGCAAAATAGAGGTTAACGGAGGCTCTAACGCTCAGAATATCGCTTTTTATACAGCACTTTACAGGACATACTTACAACCCAATGTTTATCAAGATGTTGACGGCAGATACAGGGGAATGGATAAAAATATTCACACAGCTACCGACTTTACAAATTACACAGTTTTCTCACTTTGGGATACATACAGAACATATCACCCACTAATGACCATAATTGAGCAAAAACGTACTGCCGATTTTATCAATACAATGCTAAATATGTATCGTTTAGGCGGTTTGCTGCCAATTTGGGAACTATCGGCTAACGAAACATACTGTATGATTGGGAATCACGCTATTTCTGTTATCGCCGATGCTTATATGAAAGGGATTGAGGGTTTTGATGCCGAGGAGGCTCTAAAGGCAATGATAAACAGCGCTGAACAAGACCATTTTGGGCTAAAACCATACAGAGAGCACGGTTATATCCCCGGAGATAAGGAGCATGAATCTATCTCTAAAACATTGGAATATGCATATAACGACTGGTGCATTGCCGTAATGTCAAAGAAAATGGGGAAAGAGGATATTTATCAGAAATATATCAAGCGTGCACAGTCTTATAAAAATATCTTAGACCCCGAAACGGGATTTATGCGTCCCAAACTCAACGGTGGCTGGTTATCTCCTTTTGATCCTACAAAAGTGGATTGGCATTTTACGGAAGCCAATTCATGGCAATATAGTTTTTATGTGCCTCACGATATAACCGGATTTTATTCACTTTTAGGTGGCAAAGAGAGAATGATAGAACAATTAGATGAACTATTTACTACAAATGTTGATGTCTCAGGACGTGATATGAAGGACATTACGGGTCTTATAGGACAGTATGCACACGGCAACGAACCGAGTCATCATATGGCTTATTTATATGTATTCGCAAACGAACCTTGGAAGACTCAACACTATGTTAGAAAGATTATGGACGAGTTTTACACCCCCACTCCCGACGGCTCTATTGGCAACGAAGATTGCGGTCAAATGTCGGCATGGCTTGTTATGAGTGCTATGGGGTTCTATCCCGTTACACCAGGGGCTCCCGAGTATATTATAGGTACACCATGGTTCCCTGAGATGTTGATAAATTTAGAGAACGGAAACAGGTTCAAAATAACTGCGAAGAACCTATCTGCAAAAAACAAATACGTTAATTCGCTGAAGCTTAATGGTGTAGATTATCCCAAATCATATATAAGTCATAATGAGATTATTTCGGGTGGTCATTTAGAGTTTTACATGACTGATAAACCCAATAAAAACTGGGCTGCCGCTGATGAAAATGTTCCTGTAACACATATTTCCGATAATCTGATACTACCAGTTCCGGTAATAAATTCAAAAGATAGGCGAATTCGCGACAGTATGGTTGTAGAAATTATAAAAGTTGTTCCGGATTGTCGCGTATTTTACACTTTAGACGACTCAGAACCTGATACAAGTTCTACTGAATACACCTCTCCTTTTGCGCTAAAAGAGACAGCAACGGTTAAGGCTGTTGCATACAACCCAGAGCTTGGATACAGCTTTGTTACCGAAGCCGATTTTGTAAAGATTAATTTGGATAAAAGGATAGAGATTCTCTCAAAATGGAGTAGCAGCTACCATGCAGGCGGCGCCGAAGCATTGATTGACGGCATAAAGGGTCAAGACAACTGGCGTTTAGGCAATTGGCAAGGTTATCAAGGTACTGATTTTGAGGCTATTGTTGATTTAGGAAAAGTAAAAGCCATAAAGTATATAAGCGCAGGATTTGTACAGGATATCAGGTCATGGATTTGGATGCCCAAGGATGTTACCTTTTACGGCTCAAAAGACGGTAAAACGTATCAGAAATTGGCTACAGTTAAAAACCTTGTTCCTATTCACGATTACACTATTCAAACGCAAAATATGAGCGCAAAAGTTAATGCAACGGTGCGATATGTAAAAGTTAAAGCTACTAATTTTGGCAAGATTCCATCTTGGCATCTTGGCGCTGGTGGACAGGCGTTTATATTTATTGATGAGATAGATATAGATTGAGTTAAAAGTTAAAAGTAGAAAGGTGCAAGGTGCAAGGTACAAGGTGAAAGGTGAAAGTGGAAAGGTGTGCGCTGAGAATTAATTTGTTGACTTGTGTTTTTAATACCGATTAGACATACACTATAGTCCAAATATCGCTATCTCTTTTTTGGACTATGTGTCTGTAACATCGGTATTTACAATTGTAAATTTTTAAAAAGATTGGACTATTTTAAAATTACAATTGGTATTAAACTCAGTTATCTGAGTATTAGCCCCTTAAAACAGTCAAACAAAATCACAAAAATAACCCGCAAACTTGTAACAACGAGAAAAACACTTTTGCAAAGCAAAAACATTTATGAATAAAAAATGCATCTGTTAGTTGAATCTACCATAATTGACTCAATTGGTTCATTAATGGTTCATAATTGGTTCATTGATGGAAAATGATAACGTCTTAATGAAGCCACAATAACGACAAGCAATAAAGAACCGTTTCCCCTATCCCACAAACCCAATGAAAATTGTATATTTGTGGATATTTACAAATGTACAGACCAATTTTCAACAAATGGAACTACACATCTTGAAACCGAGAAAGGCACTCAATAAAGCCTTTTTAAAAGTAAAGCCAAACAGAAGTGAAATTGAAATCTTCAAAACCAATCTCACCCAGTTATTAGACAGCATAAACGATGCAGAATCGGAAGAGTTTCATAAAAATCTTGTCATCGACTTTTTAAAGAAAACCTATTACGACCCTAACCATTTTGTAAACACTAAAGGCTGGAATGACCTTGTAATACACAACGGAGACAAAGCAACTTCAACGGTCGGAGTAATCATAGAAGCCAAAAAACCAACCAATAAAACAGAAATGCTGACCAAAGATAAAATCAATGTAAAAGCATTTCATGAATTGGTCTTGTATTACCTGCGAGAACGAATTACACTTAAAAACATCGAAATTAAGCACCTGATAGCCACCAACATAAACGAATGGTTTATATTTGATGCTACGGTTTTTGACCGTCTGTTTGCTCAAAATAAAAACTTAGTAAAACAGTTCAACGACTTCGAGGGAGGACGATTAGCAGAGACAAAAACTGATTTCTTCTACAAACAAATTGCCGAACCCTTTATTGCCGAAATAAAGCAAAATATTGAGTTTACGTACTTCGATATTCGCGAATTTGAAAAACCCCTCAGAAACAATGATAAGAAAGACGACAACAAACTCATAGCATTATTCAAGCTACTCTCTCCCGAACATCTTCTAAAATTGCCGTTTGCCAACGACAGCAACACGCTCGACAAATGCTTTTACAGTGAACTACTCCACTTAATTGGATTGACCGAAACGAAAGAGGGAAGCAAAAAAACAATCGAGCGAAATAAAGAGGGAGAAAGAAACAGTGGAGCTTTCTTGGAAAATGCTATTATCCAATTAGATAGCCTCGATAAAATCTCAAGACTCGAAAATCCAGACCAATATGGAGCAACCCTTCAAGAAAGGCTGTTTAATGTTGCTTTAGAGTTGAGTATTACTTGGATAAACCGAATCCTGTTTCTGAAACTATTAGAGGCTCAGTTAGTTACCTACAACAAAGGCGACAGCTCTTTTGAATTTTTAAACACCGAGAAAGTAAAAGATTATGACGACTTGAACAGTCTCTTCTTTCAAGTCTTAGCCCGAAACCACAACGAGCGAAACGAAGATGTTAAAACCCAATTCTCAAAAGTACCATACTTAAACAGTTCGCTTTTCGAGCCGACTGAAATCGAGCACTCAACAATTTTTATAAGCCAGTTGCAGAATGACAAAGCAATTCCGCTTTATTCACAAACAGTATTGAAAGATGATAAAGGCAGAAAACTGACAGGCGAAATAAATCCACTTGAATATTTGTTTGCTTTTTTAAGTGCTTACGACTTCACGAGCGAAGGAAGCGAAGAGATACAAGAGGATAACAAAACCCTTATCAACGCATCGGTTCTTGGGCTAATATTCGAGAAGATAAACGGTTACAAAGATGGTTCATTCTTCACGCCCGGTTTCATTACCATGTACATGTGCCGTGAGACCATACGTAAATCGGTAATTCAAAAGTTCAACGAAACCAAAGGCTGGAACTGCACCGACATTAATTCCCTATACGATAAGATTGAAGACCGAAACGAAGCAAATAAAATTGTAAACAGCATAAAAATCTGCGACCTTGCCGTAGGTTCCGGTCACTTCTTAGTCTCTGCACTCAACGAAATAATTGCAATAAAAAGTGACCTAAAAATACTGCAAGACCGCCATAGCAGACGTTTGAAAGAGTATTATCTTGAAGTTGTAAACGACGAACTGATTGTAACCGACGAAGACGGAGAACTCTTTGAATACAATCCAACAAACAAAGAGAGCCAACGTGTACAGGAAGCGTTATTCCATGAAAAACAGACAATAATAGAAAACTGCTTGTTTGGCGTTGACATAAACCCTAATTCAGTTAAAATCTGTCGATTACGTTTATGGATTGAGCTTTTAAAAAACGCCTACTACAAGAACGAAACCGAGCTTGAAACCCTTCCAAATATCGATATAAACATAAAGTGTGGCAACTCCTTAATAAGTCGTTTTCCTCTCGATGCCGATTTAAAACAAGCATTAAGAAAGAGTACAAGTAAGTGGACTATTGACGGTTACCGAGTTGCCGTCAGCACATATAGAAACGCCCAAAGCAAAGAACAAAAGCGTGAAATGGAGCGTTTGATTAACGAAATAAAAACCAATTTCCGTAGCGAAATCTCATTGAACGACCCGAAAGTAAAACGCCTTAGAGCCTTAAACGGCGAGCTGTTTTCAATGACAAACCAGGGTCAGCTTTTTGAACTTTCGCAGAGAGAAAAAACCGATTGGAACGCAAAGGTTGCCAAACTCACCGCCGATATTCAAAAGTTAGAAGCCGAGATTGAAGAGATAAAAAGCAACAAGATTTACGAAAACGCTTTTGAGTGGCGTTTCGAGTTTCCCGAAGTGCTGAATGATGATGGCGATTTTGTGGGGTTTGATGTGGTGATTGGGAATCCGCCGTACGGAGTCAAACTAATTGACATTGAAAAAGATTATTTGAAAAATAGATTTATTGCGACAAGTGGAGAGGTGGAAATTTATACCTTTTTCATTGAACTTGCTATGTCTGATTTGTTAAAACAGAATGGTCTATTTTCATTCATAACAACAAATACAATATACTACCTCGATAAATTTTCAGAGATAAGAAAAAAAGCATTTTTGAGCAATAAGATTATTTCACTTTTAGAACTAGAAAAACAAGTTTTTGCGGATGCGCCAGACATTGTGCCAGCAATTTATGTTTTACAAAAAAACAGTCAAAAAGATAACGTAATTATGCTTTATAAATCATCTGAAACAAAACGAATATATGATTTGGTTGAATTTGAAGATTTTAAAGTAAATAACATAGAGCAAAATAAATTCGAAACAAAAACAGACTTTGTTTTTAGTTTATCTACAAATCAAGCAAAAGAAAATCTATTAAAAAAACTATCGCAATTAGACACAATAAAAAAGTCTTTTAAGGTTGTTTATGGCATTAAAACTGGTGATAATAAAAGATTTTTATCAAAAGAAATTACGGGTACAGAAAATTGGAAAAAGTGTGCTTCATCTGCAAAAAACATTAAGAAATATACAATTGACTGGCAAGGTGACTATTTAAATGTTTGTGATGATTTGGCAGGTTTAAACAATATAAACTATGAGCAACCAAAAATATTAATTCAATATATCAGAAAATTAAGTATGCCTATTAGATTAGTTTGTGCACTAGACTTAAATGGTGAATACTATCCTTTGAACAATTTTTCATTTGTGGTTTCTGAAAACGGTAATTCTTTAAAAGTACTTTTGGGCATTCTTAACTCACGCTTAATGAATTGGTATTTTACAAATTCTTTTGTGGATTATAATATAAAACCGAAATACATTGAGCAACTACCATTGCCCGCAAAAGTTATTTCATCAGATTTGGAAAACAAAGTTACCGAAATCATTTCTTTAAAATCAAGAGATAAGGAAATAGACACATCAGATTTAGAATCCCAAATCGACCAATTAGTTTACCAACTTTACGAATTGACAGACGAAGAAATTGAAATAATCGAGAATGGAGTAAAATGATTGAAATGTGTATTAGTTAGTTGAAGTTACCAAAAACACTTTTGCAAATGCGATTGTTCTAAGTCAGATTTATTTGCTATATTTGTTTCGTAAACTATAATAATGCTGAAAGACGAACCACCGAAAAAAAGTGTATCTTTGACATCACAAAACGAAAATTGTAAAGACAAATTAAACGAATGAAATTACCTAAGTATCCGTTGGCTTCGAATGACAAGTTTACAACCTTTGAATTTACGAGCGAAGGAACAAAAGGTCTAATCCACAAACTTGTGCGTTACCAACAAACCAACGTGAAAGGCATTTACAATCTTGCATTTGGAGACAAAGACAACATAACGGGAGAAATTGACGATGAAGTAGTTTCAAATAATGGTGACAGCGAAAAGGTATTGGCGACAATTGTAGCAACAGTTTACGCTTTTTCCGACCAATATCCAGATGCTTGGATTTATGCGACAGGAAGCACAAAAGCACGAACACGACTTTACCGAATGGGAATAACAAAATTCCTAACAGAAGTAAAAGAAGACTTTGAAATATTAGGTGAATTGGACGGAGATTGGGAAGAGTTCAAAAAAAATATTGAATATGACGGATTTTTTGTGCGAAGAAAAAGAAAAAAATAATAACTTTGTAAAACAAACTTTATTGAAATGAAAGTATTAAAAGAAATAAAGAAACGTAAAATTCCAATCGTATCGGTTGACAAGTCTCTGAACAAATACGATAGCAAAGTCTTGTTTCCAGACAAATTGAAAAAAGCAAACGAAATGCTAAAAAAGGTTGGACTACCTAAACAGTGGATGACAACTTAAGCACTATTGCCAACATCGTGTATAAAACATTTGGCAGTCACTGGTATATTCAAGCATTTCATCTCGTATAAAAGTAGTTGTAACTTGATAGGAAATTGTTTCGAAATACCAAACGTTTCATACACGTTACCGTTGGACATAATAGACCAAAAGCACTATCATTGTCGGTACAGAAAAAAATGTGTTTTTGAAAATATAAACGAAAATTATGAATACACAAGAAATCAGAATAGAATTACCGTCAGATATATTTTTAACGTTAAATGAAACTGAAGAAGAACTCAAACAAAATATCAAGATTTCATTAGCAATAAGACTATATTTGCTCAAAAAGGTAACTATTGGAAAGGCTGCACAAATTGCAGGTCTATCAAGATATGAATTTGAAAATGTACTTGTAAATCAGAATATTCCAATTTCAAATTTAACAGTTGAAGACGTTCTTAATGACTCTCAAAAACTACGCTGAAATGAAAAATGGGGTTGTCATAGCTGATACAGGACCAATTATATCACTTGCCTTAATTGACAAACTTGATATTCTTGACAAAATATTTGATGAAGTGAAAATTGCTAATGCAGTTTGGGAAGAAGTTACCAGAGATGAGAACAACCATACTTGATAAAAATAATGAAAAAGAGATAACTACTATGTCCAACATTTAGTATAAGTAATGTGTTAAATTTCAAGGATTATCTTTGATTCTTAGAAGATTAGCAACCGTTAAAAAAATAATGAATTGAGCATTAAATAAAAAAACTTAATAAGAACTAAAAAGTCCGAACAACCAAACTATCACTTTTAACTTTCTACTCTTAACTCACTTACTAATCGCTTTTCCAGTTTGTGCTAAACCACCACAAAACATATATATAACCAGCCCTCCTCGACTTTCGCCCATAGGGCGACACTTTTAACTTTCACCTTGTACACTTCGGCTTCGCTCAGTGCGCCGCCTTTCACCTTTCACACTTCGACAAACAAAGCAGTAAAACCGATAACGTAATTCTTCGACAAGCGAAGTGGCAAAGCCGATGGCGTAACTCGTAATTCGTAATTGCTAATTGTTCACTTCGACTTCGCTCTGTGCAAGCATTGCTAATTGCCAATTGAATTCCCCCCCCCTGTTGATAAATTTTCACAAAAACCATCCCAATCTTTAAAAACATATCTTAACTTTGCCCTTTCTTATTTTAAAAATTATAATGATCCAACACAAAGGAGTTATACTATCGATAAATAAAAACATCGCTGAGATATCGCTTCAGCAAACGTCAGCCTGCGTTTCGTGTCAAGTAAAAGGCTCGTGCCTTTCTGTAGATACGAAAGAGAGACGTATAACGGCAAACATCACACCCGAAAATTACGAAGTTGGAGAAGAGGTTCAGGTAACACTTAAAACCATACAAGGATATAAAGCTGTCTTTATCGCTTATGTAATCCCCTTTATATTGATTATTGCAGTATTGGTTTTAGGAGAAACGCTTGGTCTTGCAGAGTGGAAGTCGGCTGTAGCAGCGATTTGCGTAACAGTCCTTTATTATATTGCGCTTAAACTGTTCGGGAAACAGCTGTCGCAATCTATGACATTTAAAATTGAGAAGTTAAATAACATATAAACATCTATGAGTCAGATAGTTTTATTATCAATTATTACACTATGTGCAATTGGAGCTATTGCAGCCATAATGCTCTATTATGCAGCCAAAAAGTTCCAAGTCTATGAAGATCCTCGGATAGACGAGGTTGAAGCTGTATTGCCATCGGCAAACTGCGGAGGATGTGGTTATCCCGGTTGTCGTGGATTAGCCGAAGCGTTGGTCAAGGCTGACGATATTTCGGAACTGAAATGTCCTGCCGGCGGTGACTCTGTTATGAGTGCAGTTGCCGAGATTTTGGGACAAGAGGTTAAGGCTACGGAGCCTATGATTGCTGTCATACGCTGCAACGGCACACCAGAAAACAGACCAAGAACATCCGTTTTTCAAGGAGCCAAGAACTGTACAATTGCCCAATCAGTTTATATTGGAGAAACCGACTGCGCCTACGGCTGTTTCGGCTACGGCGACTGTGTTGACGCTTGCAAGTTCGGCGCAATGCATATCGACCAAACAACCGGACTGCCTGTGATAGACGAAGAGCATTGTGTCGCCTGTGGAGCATGCGTAAAGGCTTGTCCACGAAATATTATCGAGTTACGCAAGAAAGGACCAAAAAGCCGTCGCATTTATGTTAGTTGCGTTAACTGCGACAAGGGTGCGATTGCAAAGAAAGCGTGTGCAGTTGCATGTATAGGCTGTGGCAAGTGCGCAAAAGAGTGCCCACACGAAGCAATTACCATTCAAAACAATGTTGCGTACATTGATTTCAACAAATGTAAACTTTGCAGGAAATGCGTCGATGTGTGTCCAACCAAAGCTATTAAGGAATTAAATTTTCCGCCAAAGAAAGAGAATAAAAACGCTGAAACTAACAGTGTTACAAGCGATATTTAACATTAACACATTTATTAATTTTAGGAGATATACTTGTGCTTAAAACATTTAAAATAGGTGGCGTTCACCCACCAGAAAATAAAATATCGGCAAACACTCCAATAGAGGTTCTTCCGCTACCTGAGACTGTGACGATACCAATATCACAACATATTGGTGTGCCTTCGCAAGTTTTAGTACAGAAAAACGACAAAGTAAAAGTTGGAACTCTGATTGCCAAACAGAACGGTTTTGTATCGGCAAATATTCACTCATCGGTATCGGGCACGGTGCAAAAGATTGAAGAGGTGTTCGACACATCGGGATACCGCAGAATGGCTATCACAATCGCCGTCGAGGGCGATGAGTGGGAAGAGTCCATCGACCGCTCGACAGACCTGAAGAGAGATTACGACACTTCAACGGATATTATACAAAAGATTGCCGAGGCAGGTATCGTTGGACTTGGCGGTGCAACCTTTCCAGCACACGTCAAACTGACCGTCCCACAGGGCAAAAAGGCTGAAATTCTGATTATTAACGGCGTTGAGTGCGAGCCTTACTTGACATCAGACCACAGGTTGATGCTCGAACGCGATAACGAAATAATGATTGGCACCTCGATACTTATGAAAGCCCTGAATGTCAGCGATGCAGCTATCGGGATAGAGAACAATAAGCCCGATGCAATTAAAAAACTGACCGAAACGGCTAAGAACTACCCGGGTATCAAAGTTGTACCTCTAAAAGTAAAATATCCACAAGGGGCTGAAAAACAGCTTATTAAAGCAATCACAAATCGTGAAGTTCCAAGCGGAAAGCTCCCGATAGAGGTAGGTGCAGTGGTACAGAATATCGGAACTGCATTTGCAGTTTACGAAGCTGTTGTGAAAAACAAACCACTGATTGAAAGAGTTGTAACCGTAACAGGAAAATCGCTGGAAAAACCGTCAAATCTGTTAGTTAGAATAGGCACGCCTGTACAAAAGTTGCTCGATTATGCCGGCGGCATTGATGAAAACGCCACCAAAGTCATAAGTGGCGGACCGATGATGGGCAAAGCGATAAGCAATTTAGATATCCCTGTAACGAAAGGAACAAGTGGTATAGTTGTATTAAGCAAAAAAGAGGGCTACAGAAAAGAACAAAACAACTGTATCCGTTGTGCTCGCTGCGTTTCTGTTTGTCCGATGGGGCTTGAGCCATATCTGCTTATGGCATACTCAGAGAGACAGATGTGGAGCGAGGCAGAAAAAGATAAAGTAATGGATTGCATCGAGTGTGGCTCGTGCAGTTTTACGTGTCCGTCTAATCGTCCGTTGTTGGATTATGTTAGACTTGGAAAATCGACTGTTGGAAAAATCATTCGCAATAGAAAGTAATTGATAATCAATCAAATATCGTACTAATGAATCGTAAATTAATTGTTTCACCATCGCCTCATGCTAAAGGCACTGACTCTATCCCGTCTATAATGTACGGCGTGATATTCAGTTTGATACCAGTGTTAGCAGTTGCGGTTTACTTTTTTGGTATCAAAGCACTTATTGTAACGCTCACTGCTGTTGTATCGTGCATGGTGTTTGAATTTTTAATTCAGAAATTTATATTAAAGGGCAAGATCACAGTATTCGATGGCTCTGCAATAATCACGGGAATGCTTTTGGCATTCAACCTACCGTCATCAATTCCTATTTGGATGATAATTGTGGGGTCACTTGTAGCTATTGGCGTAGCGAAGATGTCGTTTGGTGGGTTGGGCAATAATCCTTTTAATCCGGCACTTGTTGGTAGGGTTTTTATGTTGATATCGTTTCCTGTCGAGATGACAACTTGGCCTCCCAACCGTTTTACGTTGGTCGATGGATATTCGGGAGCTACACCTCTTGGATTTGCCAAAGGAGCATTGAAAAGTGGCAAAACAGTAAGTGAAATAATGCCCGATGTTGCCGATTTGGGACATATATTCAACTATTTTGTTGGGAATATGGAGGGTTGTATTGGCGAGATTTCGGCACTGTTTATTCTCTTGGGCGGTCTTTATCTACTTTATCGTAGAATTATAACTTGGCATATTCCTGTTTCGATATTTGTCACAGTTTTTATCTTTTCGGGGATATTGCATTTGGTTAATCCAGATTTATATATCTCGCCTGAGTTTCATCTGCTTACAGGAGGTTTGTTCTTAGGAGCGATTTATATGGCAACAGATATGGTAACATCGCCCATGTCTAAAAAAGGTATGATAATCTTTGGCGTTGGAATTGGCGCACTTACGGTAATCATTCGTACATGGGGTGCGTATCCCGAGGGAGTATCATTTGCAATATTGATAATGAATGCATTTGTACCACTAATCAATAGATATATTAAACCAAGACGCTTTGGAAAGGAGGTTAAACATGGCTAAAAAAGAATCCACATTTTTAAATATGCTGATTACTTTGGTAGTAATATCGTTGGTATCGGCAACGGCTTTAGGTTATGTTTACGAACTGACTAAAGAACCAATTGAACTGGCAAAACAGAATAAAAACCTTGAGGCTGTAATACAGGTTGTACCAGAGTTTGATAACGATTTGAATGCGAGCAAATTCCAATTAGCTACAAGTGACGGTGATACTTTAGAGTCGTATGTTGCCAAAAAGGGCGACTCGATAGTCGGCACGGCTGTTAAAACTTTTAGTAACAAGGGATTTAGTGGCGAGGTCTGGCTAATGGTCGGATTTACACCCGATGGCTCGATATACAATATTTCGATACTCGAACATCAAGAGACTCCTGGCTTGGGTACAAAAATGAGCGACCCAAGTTTTAAGGATCAGTTTAACAATAAAAATCCTGAAACGTTTAAACTAAGAGTTAAAAAAGATGGCGGCGATGTTGACGCAATAACCGCAGCCACCGTTAGCTCGCGCGCATTTTGCGATGCTGTTGAACGTGCCCACAAGGCTTTTATGGGCAGTGTTGACGGAACTACGTCAGCCACAGCAAGTTCACAAGCATCATCTAAAGATACAGTTGAAGATGCCAACAAGGATTTAACAAAAGGAGGTGACCAATGAATTTCAAGCAAAATCTAACGAAAGGCTTCTTTAAGGAGAATGCCGTATTTGTTTTACTATTAGGGCTCTGTCCCACCCTTGCCGTATCCAACTCGGCGATAAACGGATTAGGCATGGGACTCGCAACAACATTTGTTCTGATGTCGTCAAATATGGCTATATCATTAGTCAAGAATCTTATCCCCGATAAAGTACGAATACCTTCGTTTATAGTTATTATAGCTACGTTCGTAACTTTGGTCGATTTAACTATGTCAGCTTATCTGCCCAGCTTGCATGCAGCATTAGGAATTTATATCCCGCTGATTGTGGTTAACTGTATAATTTTGGCGCGCGCCGAAGCGTTCGCATCCAAAAACACTGTTTTCGACTCAATGATTGACGGTATCAGCATGGGACTTGGTTTCGCAATGGCTCTGACCATTTTAGGCACAATTCGAGAGCTTTTGGGGGCTGGTTCGATATTTGGTATCAACGTACCGATTTACCCTGTAGATGAGTCGGGAAACCCCGTAACAACGCTAATATTTATACTTGCACCCGGTGCATTTATGGTGTTAGGATACGTTATTGCAATAATTAATAGAATACGTAAAGCATAAGGAGGAATCAACATGATATATATAACCATAATCATATCGTCAATTTTTGTCAACAATATAGTGTTGAGCCAAATAATTGGCATTTGCCCATTTATGGGAGTATCCAAAAAAATTGACACAGCAGTTGGCATGGGTGGCGCAGTAACCTTTGTATTGGTTCTATCAACCGTAGTTACGTTCTTAGTTCAAAAGTATGCGCTCGACCCGTTTGGAATTGGATATCTTCAAACAATAGTCTTTATATTAATCATCGCTTCACTGGTACAGTTGGTCGAGATAGTTTTGAAAAAAGTTGCACCACCACTCTATCAGGCACTTGGGGTATATTTGCCACTAATTTCAACTAACTGTGCGGTGCTTGGTATCGCCATTATGACCATTCAAAAAGAGTACACGCTATTACAGGGAGCCGTTTACGCATTCTCAATAGCATTAGGCTTTGCATTTGCGTTGGTGCTCTTTGCAGGTATCAGAGAGCAGCTCGACTTAGTAAGTATCCCCAAAGGTATGAAAGGCATACCAATTGCTTTGATAACAGCAAGCATTTTGGCTATGGCGTTTATGGGATTCGCAGGAATCGTTTAATGCAATTAGCAATTAGCAATGCTTGCACTGAGCGAAGTCGAAGTGAACAATTAACAATTAATCTATTGGGTGTCAGTGTATTGTAGAGACGTCATATTATGGCGTCTCTGCAATTAGCAATTAGCAATGTGCAATGAACAATTAATCGACTGAGGGTCAGTGTATTGTAGAGATGTCATATTATGGCGTCTCTCTCTCTCGTAAAATTGAAAGGAATTGGAACACGGATGACACAGATTTGACGGATAATCACAGGAATTGGAACACAGAACACACGGATTTGACGGATAATCACAGATTTTTTTAGCTTGACGCTAAAAAGGATTTCGGATTTGTTAAAATAGGGTAATGTGTTTTTTTACGTCCTATTTTAAGGTTACAAACAGAGAAACTTCGGTATTATTCGTTTATTTTATCTTCAATTATTTTAATCAATTGTTTCACTGGCTCAAAGTAAGGAATTACCTTGTCTTTATCGAAATCGAACAAATCATCGTAATCGCTCTTCTGTCTCCAAGTAAATAACTGTGAATATAACTTGCCAAACTCCTTTGGTATTGTCTCATTTTTAATGAAATGCTCTGAAAATATAGATTTTACCCCATTATGTGTTGTCGGTTTAAAATCATACTTTAACAATATTGCAATAACAGCATAATAAGCAGAATAATAAAGTCTATTTATAGCTGAATTCCATCTCTCTTTATCTGCTAAAATCTTAGCATCATCAAAGGTATCTTTTGACCTTGACAATCTATACCCTATCAAATCATCCTTTGAACCTGTCATTTTATTCTGATTCCTTCCTTTTTTATGTTTTCAAATAACGGAGTCATCGAATACCTTTCGTTCCAATCTGATTTTGAATAAATTAAAGGTGATATTACTACTCCGGTTTCTAATTCCACATCGTAAAAATCATCCATAACCTTGGTCTCAACGTCAAAGGGAATATTTGGTCGATTAAGTAAAATCAATAAATCCCAATCAGAGATTCTTTTTGAATCGCCACGAGCTCGCGAACCATACAAATAAATCTCAGCGTCAGGATATTTTGAATTTGCCATCCTAACTATCTCATCTAATATTTTGTTCGAGTTTCTCATAACACAAATATAATCAAAATGATTAAAAATATTTGCATTTGTGAATGTTTTATTGTTTTTTGTAAAAAAGGTGCGTTTTATACCGATGTTACAGATACATAATTTAAACGAACGATAGTGAAGTTTTGACTTTAGTAGCTGTCCAATCGGTATTAAATCGGGTGGTGTGGTTTTTAGGTATCTAAGGCTTTTTGTCACTATCGAAACGATTAATCCCGAAGGGATGACAGGATTATAGATATATAACACGAGAAGTGATATTAACCTCGAAGGGGTGAAATAGTTATACAGTTAAAAGCGGTGCACTGAGCATAGTCGATGTGTTAAAAGTTTGTAAAAGCGGTGCACTGAGCGGAGCATTTCGGCAAGCTCAATAACCACCGAAGTGTGACCAAATCAACAAGGGTTTTATACTTTTACCTCAATTATAATTAATTCTTGTTTTTCTTTTTTTCTTGCTCTAAAAGTCTTCTTAATTCGGCTATCTCTTTAGCGCTTTCAGCTAAAGCCTTGCCTTGTTCAATTATTGTGTCGTCTTTTTCTGCTAATGCCTTGTCTTTTTTAACTAATGCCTTATCTTTTTCTGCTAATGCCTTGTCTTTTTTAACTAATGCCTTATCTTTTTCTGCTAAAGCCTTGTCTTTTTCAGCTAATTTTTGTTCTTGTTCAGCAATTATATCATCTTTTACTTCCAACTCTTTGAAATAGTCATCTTCCATTATCATTTCATTGCGAACTTCGCTCGAAGATTGAGCCTCCTGTAATTTGCGTACAATTTCTTTGTGCTCTTCTGAAAAATTTTCAGATTTAACATTCAATATATGATGGTCTTTAGTAATATTCTCTTGGTCGAAGATACTAAGCAGGTTCTCTAAATCATTCCTACGATTCGCCTTCAATTGCTTTATCTGAACTATCCAAGATTTGTGATTTAAACTCTGGATAAATTCGTTCTTACTGCTTAACTCCTCGCCTGTTGCTTGGTCACTTACTATATGGTCAACCTTTATAACAGGACTATTTGATAAGCCTATATCGTAGTTCAATAAATAGATACAGTAAATCTGCCTCGCTTTAAGTCTGCGAGGATCAGATGTATTGTCAGCATCTTGATACATAACTCCTAAATATCGTCTAAAACGCATTATGTCGGTCGCAAACTTAGCTTTTTGAAGCTCGATGGTTACAGTCTTAAATTCGCCACTGTCGGTCTTTATTTTGGCTGCAAAATCAAAACGACAAACAATTAGTTCTTCTAACTCCCTGTTTACTAGACTTGGGCTAACGTTCGGTTTTAATGAACGCTCGGTTGAAGTAAAATCTAATTCAACTATCTTTTCTTCTATGATGGCTGATAAAAAAATCTTTGCAACTTTTGTATCGCTCATCATATACTTAAAAACGGTGTCGTATATGGGATTGGCTATGTACATAGTGTTTGTTTTATCAAGTTAGTTATCACAAAATTAAACCTTTTTTAGAAATAAAACAAAAAAGG
>Ga0208694_1000509_pt1 | contig 57677 bp, 46 predicted proteins | sample AD_UKC078_MetaG_FD_184442 | JGI IMG/M metagenome (GOLD analysis project Ga0208694, IMG submission 184442) | Active sludge microbial communities of municipal wastewater-treating anaerobic digesters from USA - AD_UKC078_MetaG (SPAdes) (version 2) | ecosystem: Engineered > Bioreactor > Anaerobic >...
CCGGCTCTCCATCCTGGTCATGGAGTTTCTCCAGACCGTCAGAGAGAGCGCAGAGGTGAAGGAGCGGCTCCAGAAGGAGTATGAAGACGCCTACAAGGCACTGTCACTCTCTTTAGGCTATCACGGGTATGCGCCGGTGGAGCAGACGCTCATGATCTCCGAGATGCCCTTCAGCCTGCACGCCGCAACCCGCAATGTGGCGGGGGTTCGGCTCCCCGTCTTCCAGATGGAGGAGAATCGGGAGGCCCCCCAGGCGGTTCTTCCCGCCGGGAATTCCTCGCTTTTGGAATACACCTCGGACATGGTACGGAAATGCCTGTCGGCCACCGTGGAGCTCGCCGAGCTCCAGAGCGCCCTGGAGCTGCTCGGAGACGAGATCAACAAGGTCAAGCGCATCAACAACGCCCTGGAGTATGTGGTGATACCCGGGCTCGATATCACCATCAAATACCTTTCCATGAAGTTCGAGGAGCGCGACCGTGAAGAGGTGGCCCGTCTGAAATACGTGAAGCTCCTGATCGAGAAGAGGGAGGCCTATGCCTATTGAGCAGGAAAAGGACGATGTGATGGCCCATTATCTGGGCAGCGAGCTCAGCTCGGTAAACTCCCAGCTGCCGAAAAAGCGCAAGACGCTCTCCCAGCTCCTGCACGAAGAACATCCCCGGGTCTGCTGTCTCGACGGGTCGGAGCATTTTTTCAGAATCGACGAGCTGCGCTATCTGGCCTCCATCCTGGACGATCATGAGCGGGAGGAGCTGCTTCTGCCCATGATCATCGAGGTGCACTCGGGCATGAGCGAAATGCTGGTTCGCAGCACAAGGGGCGGTGATGAAGGGGCGGTGGAGGCAAAGGTCTTCGCCAATGTCCTGGGAATGCCGGCGAGCGTGGAAAAAACAGGCGTCAGGATATATCGGTCCCAGCTCGGGGCCATGCGCAGGACGCTCAAGACCACGACGCAATACGTGTTCACTCTCTAAAGGAGAGTATACTTCGGGAGGAATTCCATGGCAGAAGATTTCATCGGATCGGTAAAGGAAATCGAGCAGGAGGCTGAGGCCCTGATGGAGCAGGCGCGCTCAGAGGCCAGGACAATACTCGAAGAAGCCAGAAGACAGGCCGATGATATTCTTTCCCGCAGCCTCCCTCTGGATGAGGTCAGAAAAGAGCAGGAAAAGATCGTCCAGACCGCCCGATCACAGGCCGAGACCATGATCGAAAACGCCAGGCGGCAGGCCGAAGCCCACCGGAAGGCCGCAGGGGCCAGGCTCGAAGAGGTGGTGAACCTCATGCTCACCTATCTGAAAGGCGGCAAATCAAGCAGTGTTTGAAAAATCATAATGTGAACCCGTCCCCGAAGGCGAGGGTGTTGTTTTTCGCCGCAACGGCCCCTAGAATAGATCTGATAACGTCCAAAAGCGTCTGCAAAGGGATCGAGGGCAGCGATGCAGAGTTCCGCCAGTTATGCTTCCGGTAAGTTTCAGAACACGTTTCAGACCCTGATCATACTCGCAACAATGGTGTCCCTCTTCAGCCTGCTCGGCTGGATGATATTCGGGGCATTCGGGATATTCTGGGCCGTGATGATCGCGGTCTTCATCCTGGTATCAACCCCGAAACTCTCGCCTGTGCTGGTCCTGCGCATGTACAACGCCAAGGCCCTGTATCGGGAAGATGCAGGCGGCCTCTACGATATCGTATCCGAGCTTTCCCGACGGGCCGATCTCCGGCATACCCCCCGGCTCTACTATGTACCGAGCCGGATAATGAACGCATTCAGCGTAGGCTCGAAAAACAATGCAGCCATAGCGCTTTCCGACCGGCTCATCAGGGTCTTAAACACACGTGAGCTCGCGGGAGTCCTGGCGCATGAAATAAGCCATATCAAAAGCAATGATCTGCGACTGCACGCCCTTGCAGACATGATGACCAGGGTGACCTCCATGCTCTCGTTTTTCGGTCAGATCCTCATTATCTTCTACCTTCCCATGATCTTCTTCACCGATGCCCGTCCGCCGCTGTCATTCATCCTGATACTCATATTCGCACCCCTGATCAGCATCATCCTGCAGCTTGCCCTGTCCAGAACCAGAGAGTTCGATGCAGACCTCACCGCCGTGCGCCTGACCGGCGACCCCAGGGGGCTTGCCTCGGCCCTGCAGAAGATGGAGAGTTATGATCGCAGCATCTGGAATATTCTGGTGGCCCCCGGTGAAAGGGACTCCCAGCCCTCCATCCTGAGGACCCACCCCCATACGCAGAAACGCATCGGACGGCTCATGCACATGGCCGAGGCAAAAGATCGCGATATCATCGAAGCGCGGGAGAGGATCATTCTGCCCCATTATTTTTCCGAGGTGCTGCGCCCCCCGAGGCGGCGTCTGTTCGGTCCGTGGCGATAGCCTCTCATATTGCGCGTCTTTATCCCGTTTTGTCAAAAGAGACTGATTTGCCCTACAAAGGGATTACAGTTTGACAGACAACCACCTGCAGTGCTATTTTACCCGCTGCGTACGTGGCCTGAGACGTTCTTTTCTCTAACACCAGGCACACTCTAACTTAACAGGGGGAGAAGATGAAAAGGATTACCTGTATATTGACGGGAGCATGTTTCATCCTGTTTTCAGGGGCTGCAATGGCTGAGGATACCATCAAGCTCGGGGTGCCCGGGGCGCACAGCGGTGATCTGGCCTCTTACGGTCTGCCTTCGGCGCACGCAGCCAAGCTCGTGGTGGACGACATCAACGCCCGGGGCGGCGTGATGGGCAAGAAGGTGGTTATCCTTCAGGAGGACGACCAGTGCAAGCCCGAGGTTGCGGCAAACGTGGGCACCAAGCTCGTCGCCGAGAAGGTAGACGTGGTCATGGGCCATATCTGCAGCGGTGCGACCAAGGCCGCGATGAACATCTACAAGGACGCGGGCATCATCACCATGTCCCCATCGGCCACGAACGTGGAACTCACCAAGAGCGGAGACTATCCCAACTTCTTCCGCACCATATCTCCGGATGATGCACAGGCCCTGCTCCAGGTCGATTTTGCCCTCAACACCCTCAAAGTCAGCAAGGTCGCCGTCATCCATGACAAGGGCGACTATGGCAAAGGGCTTGCAGAGTTCGCATACGGCTTCCTCGAAGAGCGCGGGGCCAAGCCGGTCATGTTTGAGGGGATCACCCCCGGCGCCGTGGACTATTCAGCCGTGGTCCAGAAGATCAAGCGCTCCGGCGCAGAAGCGGTGATCTATGGCGGGTATCATCCCGAGGCCGCCAAGATCGTCTCGGGCATGAAAAAGAAGAAGATGGACACCATCTTCATCTCGGATGACGGCGTGCGCGACGAGACCTTCATCAAGGTCGCGGGCAAGTATGCCGAGGGCGTGTATGCCACCGGGCCCATCGATACCACGCAGAGCCCCATGGCGATCGCCGCCATCGAGCAGCATAAAAAGGTATATGGAACAGAGCCGGGCGCCTTCTATCTGAATGCCTATTCCGCGACCCTGTGCCTCCTTCAGGCCATCGACAAGGCCGGATCAACGGAATTCGGCGCCGTTGCCGAGGCCCTTCGCACCAACTGGTTCGAAACACCGCTGGGCAAGATCAGCTTCGACGAGAAGGGCGATGCAAAGGGCATCGGCTTCGCCATATACCAGGTGCAGAACGGCCAGTATGTAGAAGTCGGGAAATAGGCCTTTTTTGGGTTTTACAGCAAAAGGAGTCAGGAAAGGGAGCAGGGCAGCCGTTCCCTTTCCTCTTCATCACAAGAGGCGAGAACACCTGTAGACACTCATGGACTATTTTCTCGAACTATTCTTCGGCGGGCTCACCAGGGGCAGCATCTACGCTCTCATCGCCCTTGGTTACACCATGGTCTATGGCATCATCCAGCTGATCAACTTCGCCCACGGCGAGATCTACATGATCGGTGCGTTCACGGCCCTCATCGCTGCGAGTGCGCTCTCGCTGCTGGGGCTCAACGGCCCTGCGCTTCTCGTTCTCGCGGGCCTCATTGCCGTGATCTACTCGGCAGCGTACGGATACACCATCGAAAAGATCGCATACAAGCCGCTCCGTACGGCCCAGAGGCTCTCTCCCCTCATCAGCGCGATCGGCATGTCGATCTTTCTCCAGAACTACGTGCTCCTCGCCCAGACCTCGGACTTTCTCTCGTTCCCCACGCTGGTCGACGAGTTTGCATTCATGGAGCCGGTGTCGCATATCATGCGCTCCTCCGAGCTCCTCATCGTCCTCACCACACTGGTGTGCACCGTGCTGCTGACCCTGTTCATCAAATTCTCCCGGATGGGCAAGGCCATGCGGGCAACGGCCCAGGACAAGACCATGGCCATGCTCTTAGGGATCAACATCAACCAGGTCATCTCCGTCACCTTCATCATCGGTTCCAGCCTGGCGGCTGTCGGCGGGGTTCTCATCTCGAACCACATTGGCCAGATCAACTTTTACATCGGTTTCATCGCGGGCATCAAGGCGTTCACCGCGGCCGTGCTCGGGGGGATCGGCAGCATCCCCGGCGCCGTTCTTGGCGGGCTGATCCTGGGCTGGACCGAGAGCTTTGCCACGGGCTATGTTTCGAGCGATTATGAAGACGTGTTCGCCTTCGGTCTACTGGTGTTCATCCTTATCTTCCGGCCTGCCGGCATCCTCGGGCGCACCTCGACGGACAAGGTGTAGAGAGACGCCATGAATACGCAGAGCATACCATTCATCCGCAGGGCCGTTTCCGAGATCGGCCGGTCATTGCTGGTTTCCTGCTGGTTCATGTTCCTCACCTTCCCGATCATGGTCATCAAGGTCAATCCTCTGGAGAGGACCATCGACTGGCAGTGGATGAGGCTCGTCTGGATCGGTCTGGCCGTGTTCCCGCTCTCCCTTGTGTGGCGCTGGCTCATGATGCGCAAGGAGCAAGGGAGCGCGAAGGATGGAGAGGACAGCTGGCAGAAAAGGCTGGGCGAAAGGATACGGGCCGACCGGAAGATATCTGCTGCGATCCTGGCCTTGCTCGCGGCATTCGTAGTCGCCTTTCCCTTCATATTTTCCAGCTATCAGACGCAGATCATGATATCCGCGCTCATGTATGTCATGCTCGGCCTGGGGCTCAACATCGTGGTGGGCCTTGCTGGACTGCTGGATCTGGGTTATGTGGCCTTCTACGCCGTGGGCGCCTACAGCTATGCACTGCTCAACCATCATTTCGGCCTGGGCTTCTGGTCCGCGCTTCCCATCGGTGCCGGCCTGGCAACCATATTCGGCATTCTGCTGGGGTTCCCGGTCCTGAGGCTCCGCGGCGACTATCTCGCCATCGTGACCTTGGGCTTCGGAGAGATCATCCGGCTCGTCCTGGAGAACTGGAACGCCTTTTCCCAGGGGCCGAGCGGCATCGCCGGCATATCCAGGCCCGGGTTCTTCGGGATCGAACTCAGCCTGAGCCAGCATACGGTCTTTCTCTATTTCATCGTGCTGGCCTTGGTGGCCTTCACCATACTGGTCGTGAGCCGGCTCAGAAACTCGCGGATCGGCAGGGCCTGGATCGCGCTCAGAGAGGATGAGATCGCCTGCCAGGCCATGGGCATCGACAAGACCAAGACCAAGCTCACGGCCTTTGCCCTGGGCGCCACCTGGGCGGGATTCGTGGGTTGTATCTTCGCGGCCAAGACCACCTTTATCAATCCGGCCAGCTTCACCTTCATGGAATCGGCCATCATCCTGTCCATCGTGGTCCTGGGAGGCATGGGTTCGATCATCGGGGTGATCGTGGGCGCCCTGGTGCTCATCCTGCTGCCCGAATACTTAAGGGCGTTCTCCGAGTACCGGATGCTGGTCTTCGGCGCCAGCATGGTGCTCATCATGGTGTTCAGACCTCAGGGCATCATCACCGGGGTCAGGCGGCACTACCGGTTCAGACAAAAGGAAGGCACAGAGGAGCAAGGTGAGAGAGATGCTGCAAGTGCTTGACATTAAGCAGCTCACCATGGACTTCGGGGGGCTGCGCGCCATCGACGATGTCGATCTGGAGGTGCGCCAGGGGGAGATCGTGGCCCTTATCGGCCCGAACGGCGCCGGCAAGACCACCTTCTTCAACTGTGTCACCGGCGTCTATGAACCGACCGGAGGCGTGATGATGGCCCGCCGCCCGGGAAAGAATGCCTCAGTCAAGCTCAACAAACTCAAACCCAATGTCATCACCGAGCACGGCCTGGCCCGCACCTTCCAGAACATCCGGCTCTTTCAGAACATGACCGTCCTCGAGAACGTCATGGTAGCCAGGCACTGCAGGACCCGCTCAGGAATTCTGGGCGCGATCTTCAGAAACGCCGGCACCCGCAGGGAAGAGCAGGAGACTGTGGATTTCTCCTATGGTCTGCTCGAGAAGGTGGGCCTCCAGCAGCACGTGAACGATCTGGCCAGGGAGCTCCCTTATGGTGCGCAGCGGAGGCTCGAGATTGCCAGAGCCCTCGCCACCGAGCCGTTTCTGCTGCTCCTGGACGAGCCTGCCGCCGGGATGAATCCCCGGGAGACCAGCGAGCTCGATGCCCTGATCACCCGGATCAGGGACGACGAAGGGATCTCGATTTTGCTCATCGAGCACGATATGAAGCTCGTCATGAGCATCTCCCAGCGGATCTATGTGATGGACTACGGCCGGCTGATCGCCCAGGGCACACCCAGGGAGATCGCGGAAAACCCCAACGTGATCAAGGCCTATCTCGGAGAGACTTTCGATGCTTAAGGTCAAGAATCTCCACACCTATTACGGAGGGATTCACGCGCTCAAGAGCGTATCGTTCGATCTGCCGGAAGGGGAGATCATCACTCTCATCGGCGCCAACGGCGCAGGCAAGTCTACGACGCTCATGTCCATATCCGGAATCGTCCCGCCGCGCTACGGGGAGATAATCTTCCTCGGCACGCCCATCCACCAGTTGTCCCCCGACAGGATCTTCGCCCTGGGCATCGTGCAGGTGCCTGAGGGCAGGAGGATCTTCCCCCAGCTCACGGTCAGGGAAAATCTCGACATGGGCGCGTACTTAAGGACCGACCGGAAGGGTATTGCGCAGGACATCGACTATATCTTCAACCTCTTTCCCAGACTGGCCGAGCGGCGCCATCAGTTGGGCGGAACCTTAAGCGGAGGAGAGCAGCAGATGCTCGCCATATCCCGGGGGCTCATGAGCAGGCCCAAGCTCCTGCTTCTTGACGAGCCGTCGCTGGGGCTCGCACCCGTGCTCGTTCAGCTCATCTTCGCCACCATCGAGAAGATCAACCGGGAAAACAAGACCACTATCTTCCTCGTGGAGCAGAACGCCAACATGGCCCTGCGCATCGCCCACCGGGGCTATGTTATGGAGAGCGGCGTCATCACCCTTGAAGACACTGCGGCAAACCTCCTGAAAAGCGAGAAGGTCAAGCAGGCCTACCTGGGCCTCTGATTCGCAAACCAGTCCTCCCCCCTCCAACGTCCGGATTTCCGGACCGGATATCGAACGCTTCATCGCCCCTGCCGGTTCCTGCACCGCATGCGCTGAATAGTCCTGCGCGCCCCGCCGGGATGAGTCTTGGGCAGCGCCTTGTGAAATGATGAAATGTGAACCCGTTCCCAAGAAGAAACATTGCTTGAGAATCGCCAGTGCCCCTCTATTTAACTTCTTAGATTGCGAGATGCGGGGATGAGCCCATTGTTGCAGGCATGAAAGGGCGAATTCACCCGCAATAGCGGAGCTGTAATCTCATGATATCCGCCGCTGAATCCTCATATATCATAAGGCCGTCCTGGTATCTTGTCCTGTTCGTGATGCTCACCATGCTCCTCTATGCGCCGACCTTCATGGAGCTCGCTCTTCTGTGGGCAGGAAACGAGGACTACAATCACGGCTTTCTGATCATCCCGGTGTCGGCCTACCTCGTGTGGCGCAGGAGGAGGCAGCTCATGCGGCTGCCGCTCCACTCAAGCCCGCTGGGAATCGTGTTTCTCGCCCTTTGGACCGCTTTCTATCTGCTGGGGACCGGCGCACAGATACTGATGTTCGAGTGCTGCTCTCTGATCCTGTTTCTTCTGGGCACCCTGCTTTTCACCGCAGGGGTGCACTTCACTAGGGCCGTGCTCTTTCCCGTCATGTTTTTGATCTTCATGCTCCCTGTCCCGGCAGAGGTGTATACCCTGCTCACCTCGCCGCTGCAGGCCGTCACCACGGGCCTGTCCGCGCATATCCTGAATCTGATCGACATTCCCGTGCTAAGAGAGGGGAATCTCATCCACCTTCCGAACTACTCCATGCAGGTGGCGGTGGCGTGCTCGGGAATCCGCTCTCTGATTTCCATTATCACGCTCTCGCTATTGATGGGATATCTGCTCTTCTCCTCAAATGTCGAGAGGGGGCTTCTGATCTTGCTGTCCGTTCCCGTGGCCATGATCGGGAACATCCTCAGGATCACTACTGCCGGCCTCATCGTCTACCGGTTCTCTCCCGGCTTTGCTGAAGGATACTCCCACACCCTGGCAGGCATGGTAACCTTCTCTTTCGCATTCGTCTTCTTGCTGGGCGGTGTTTTCCTGGTCAGATGGATAGAACGAAAAAGAATGCAGTATATATCCTGGTTCTTGCGCTGAGTGTATACGGCTCTTCCTCCTGCCTGAAGAGGGCACTGTATTCTGAACTCACCTGCATGTACACGGTCCCGGACACGATCGGCCCATGGGTCGGTTCGGACGTCGATACCGACATCGAGGGGCTCAAAGAGGCGATCGGCGCTCAGAGGGTCGTGTTCAGGACATACCGGCATGGCAGGGATGAGGTAAGCCTGTATCTTGCCTATTATAAGGATGTGAACTCCGCGAACATGGTCCATGCCCCGGAGGTCTGCTATACGGGGCAGGGATGGACCATGAAGGAGAACGATATCGTGCCGAGGACACTGGGCCCGCAGCACGCCATGGTCAACCGGATGGTGATCGAGAAAGTGGGAAGGCAGGAGCTGGTCTATGCTTGGTGGCAGACCGGCGGCAAAACCATCCCGCGCAACAGCGTCAACCGGTTCTACCAGGTGATGCGCAGCATCACCGGCAAACACCCTTCGACCGTATGGGTGAGAATATCGGTAGCGCTCAGCGACGAGACCGCCGGTGACGAAGAAAGGCTCATGATGTTCGGAGCCCGGCTCATGCCCCTTCTCGGCAATTATTTTACCGGCTCGTGATGCAGTAGTACCCTGACCCTGTGAACAGCGCTGCCTGACCGATCTCTAAAGCGCAACCTCTTCTCCCGCTCATGAACATGACAATGCACGCTCGTTATCTGCCGGCAATCTTCTGGACCTGTTTCCTGCTGACCGGGTATGTCTATTTCATTTACCCAGTCCTGCTCACCAGACTGGCCCGGTTCATCGGCAGGCACTATATCCGAAACGAGATCATCCCCCCCGTATCGATCATTATCTCGGCGTACAACGAAGAACACACAATCGCCGAGAAGATCGAGAACACCCTGTCCCTTGATTATCCCCGGGAGCTCGTCGAGATCATTGTGGGCTCTGACGGCTCCACCGACAGAACCAACGAGATCGTGAGGTCGTATGCCGACAGGGGGGTGCGTCTGCTGGCTTTTCCCGAGAACCGCGGCAAGACCATGGTGCAGAACGACTGCGTCTCTCAGGCCTCCCACGAGATCGTAGTCTTTATGGATGCAGCCTCGATGTGCGAGAAGTGCTCCTTGAAGAAGCTGGTTGCAAACTTCGCCGACAGCCGGGTGGGGGCGGTTGCAGGCAGGGTGGTGTTCACCCGGGAGAACAGAAATCTCACCACCGAAAGCCAGGGGGTGTACTGGAAATACGAGCAGATTCTCAAACAGGCCGAAAGCTCCCTGGGCTCGCTCGTTGGTGTTGACGGTCCGCTCTACGCGATCCGCAAATCCCTCTACACCCCCCTCGACCAGGATATGATGAGCGACTTCATCTCGCCGCTCTTGGTCATCGGCTCAGGCTCCAGCGTGGTGTATGAGCCCGAGGCGGTCACCTATGAAGAAGCGACCACCAGCACCACAGACGAATTCAACACCAGGCGCAGGATCGTGACCCGCGGATTCACCGGCATTTCCCGGCACCCCAAGCTCCTCAACCCCGCCGGAAATCCGCTGCTCGCCTGGCAGATCCTGTCTCACAAGATCCTCAGGTGGCTGGTGGGGTTCTATTATGTCGGGATGCTGATCTCCTCGCTGTTCCTCATGGGCCGGAGGTTCTATCTCCTTGCGTTCAGCGGCCTGGCAGCCGTCCTGGGCATGTCAATCTACGGCATGAAGTCCCGGAGCAGCCCCGGCGGCAGGTGGTATGCCATTCCATACTACTTCATCCTGGTCAACCTGGCGGCCATGTTCGGTGTCATCGACTATCTGAGGGGCAAAAGGGTGATATCCTGGAAACCTGTCCGGCAGGCAAGGGAGGCCTGAATACGAGCATGAAAGCGGTTTTGATACATTCCCTGGAACGGTTCGATTCGTTTCTGAGCACGCTTAAGCGCTATGGCATCGATCCGGTGATCCTGTCCTTCGACGGCCATGAATGGATCGATTTCGACTACAGCGGGGTGGATTTTCTCATCTTTTATTCGAGCTTCGAGTTCTCCTCGCATCATCCCCTGGCGCTCTGGCGGGTGAACGACAACCTCGAGCACATCCACCGCGTTTGCCCCGATCTGGTGATATACCCGGACCCCGCCCTGATCTATTTCTACAACGACAAGTATCGCCAGCATCTCTTTCTGAAAACTCATGGGTTTCCCATCCCCGAGACCATTCCTCTGCTCTCGCCGGTCTCGGTTGCGCTCGCCCACGAGCGGCTGGGTTATCCCATGGTGGTGAAAAACCGCTACGGCGCGGGAGGCGGGGCCGTGTTCCTCGTCCGCAACAGGGCGGAGCTTGAGTCATACTACCGGCTCTCGCAGCTCGACTTCGTTCACTCCGGGGCCCTGAGCTATCTCTTCAGGATGCTCAAGCGGCGCATGTTCTACTACAATCTGATCAAGGAACGGAAGATGACCTATCCCTTCCTTTCTCCGCCGCTTCTCGCCCAGAAATACATCACCACGGACCGCGATCTGAAAACCGTGGTGGGAGACGGAAAGGTCGTGGAAGGGCACTGGCGCTTCCAGGCATCCAGGGACCAGTGGAAGGTGAATATCGACGGGGGAGGGATCGGCCGGTGGAGCTATATCCCGCCCCATGCCCTGGAGATCTCGGAGAGGCTCGCCCGCGAACTCCAGGCGAGCTGGGTCAACCTCGATCTCATGCCTGAGGGAGAAAACTTCCTCATCTCCGAGTTTTCGCCGGTCTGGCACCACTATGCCTACGGGGAAAAACCCACCTTTGTCTATGATGATGACTACAACATCGATCCTCCCTTGAGCATCTCGCTGGACCTCGAGCGAATCATTGTGGAATCCCTGATGAACAGGCTGAATGCGGAGGGCCGGACCCGGCGCGGAGAGACGGCCTGACCGATATCATCAAACAATCCCTTTCCGGAGAAAACCTGATCGAATGAACAGGATGCCGGCAAGCGGCTTGATCGAGATCTTTAAATACCTGTACTGGGACATGGCAACCCGCCCAAGCCGGGACCAGTACATTGCTGCTCTGCTGCGGAACATTCCGGGCGACTTTGGCGTCATTCTCAGGCGCAAGTGGTACACCGGGAGGTTTGCAAAGGCAGGCACGCATCTGAACATCCACCCGGGAACCGTAATCTTAAACCCCGGGTGCATCGAGTGCGGAGACTATGTCAACATCGGGCTGTTCAATTATATTCAGGGAGGCGGCGGCATAATCATGGGCAGCAATGTGCTTCTGGGGCCATATACGAGGATATGGACCCAGAACCATAACTACAAAGATCCGGACATCCCGGTCCGTGCTCAGGGCTACACCTTCCGGCCCGTGATCATCGGCGACGATGTCTGGATAGGGGCGAATGTCTTTGTCATGCCGGGTGTCGTGTTGGGCAGCGGGTGCGTCGTTTCTGCAAACTCCGTGGTGGGGCGCAAGGAATATCCTCCCCGGACGGTTCTGGCAGGGTACCCCGCGCGGAAGATTGGAGCGAGATGATATGGATACACCGGATCTCGAACAAAAAAAGGTGCTGGTCATCGCCTACGGATTTCCGCCTATAGCGCATGCGGGAGTCTACCGGACCATGCGTTTCTGCCGGTATCTCCCGGATAACGGCTGGAAGCCCACGGTCATCACGGTAAACGAGTCGGAGGATATCTACAACGATCACAGTCTCTTGAAACGGATACCCGATGAGGTCCAGATACACAGAACCAATATTCTTGACTTCTGGAGAGCCATCCGGCGATATCAGGCAAAAAAGGCCCGGAGAGAGGCCGCCCACGCGGTGTTGAATGATCAGGACGTTCCACTGAGCAGGGTGGTCAGGGCCGCAAAGAGGGTCGAGAGGTTTGCCCTCTCGGCGATGCTCAAGGTCTTCTCCATACCCGATCACATGCTGCTGTGGATCCCCTTTGCCGTAGCCAGGGGCATCAGGCTCATGCGCAGGGAAGACTTCGACGTGATATTCACCACCTCTCCCCCCCATTCTGAGCACCTTGCCGGACTCATCCTGGCAAAGATCTTCCGAAAGCCCTGGGTGGTCGACTTTCGCGACCCCATTGTCGACAACTTTCACACCGAAAATCTGTTCCGTGTCGAGCTGTGGCTGCACGCTCTGTTGGAGAGGATCATTGTCAGGTTCGCAGACACCGTGGTCGTAGTCACAGAGTATCACAGGCATTTCCTGAAGAACCGCTATCCAGCGGACAGCGGCAAGTTTATAGTAATCAGAAACGGCTTCGATCCGGCCCTGTTCCGCAATATTCAGCCGGACATCTTCGACAGGTTCACCATCCTGTTTGCAGGGACACTCTACGGGACCATCACTCCGGACTTTTTCATCCGCGGTCTGGCTCGGTGGCTGGAGACAAAGCCCCCTTCAGTCAAGGACAATGTCCAGGCCCTATTCTACGGCACAGGGTCCGAGAAGGCGGGTGCCCTGGCGCGTGATCTGGGGATCGAGAAGGTCGTGAAAACGAGCGGCCTGATCCCGCACGATGAGATCATCCGCAAACAGAAGGGCGCGGATCTCCTGCTGCTCATCATCGGTTATGACGACAAGAGCGCCGGGGTCGTTACCTCCAAGATCTATGAATATATGGCGGTGGGCAGGCCGATCCTTGCAATCATGAAGGAAAGCGAGGCCCTCGATATCTTAAGGGACTACGGCAAGTTCTATCACGCAAGGCACGATGATTATCCAGCCCTCGTCAAGGCGCTCGACGATGCATACGAGGCGTATCTCAAGGAAGGTTCGGCCGGAAAGGGAGAGGAGGAACGCTTAACCGGCTTCGACAACTCCCGGTATGATGTTACGGTCCAGGTGAGGGACCTCGTTCACATATTCAACGAGTCGAATCTCAGGCGGCCGGGGATTCAGGGGGAACATCCGGCCCCATAAGTGGTTCCGTCTATTGGGGGGCGGCCCCGTTGATTCTTTCATACTGTCATTTTAAAGACCAAGCACGTGGCGATAAGCGTCGAGAATGAATCAAAGCTGCTGGCCAGACACTCGATCATCTACGGGATCGGGACGAGCGCCAACAAGATCGTGGGCTTTCTCCTCCTGCCCATCTACACCCAGTATCTCACCACCCGGGAATACGGCATCAAGGAACTCGTAGGCCTGAGCACGGACATCCTGGGGATCCTTTTGGCGACCGCCATTTCATCCGCCTTCTACCGGTTCTATTTCGACTACACCGAGGAGCGCGACCGGAATATGGTGCTGAGCTCATCCTATATATTCCTGGGCATATTCGGGCTGGTCTTCGTGGGCATCCTTTCCCTGGGCTCTCCGGTCATGGCCCGCTATATTCTCGACTCTTCCGGGCTCTACGGCTATTTCCTGATCGCGTTTGCCTCCCTGTGGTTCCAGACCATCAACACCATCGGACTCAACTACCTCAGGGTGACCCTGAAATCGGGCCAGTTCGTCGCATTCTCGCTCTTCAGACTCATCCTGGCCATCACCCTGAACGTCTATTTCATCATTGTGCTGGGCATGGGGGTCATGGGAATCCTCCTGAGCACGCTCATCACCTCAATCGTCATGTCTCTTGTGCTCAACGTGCCACAGCTGGTCAAGGCCGGGCTTAAGTATTCGCCGAAGCTCATCAAAGACATGCTCAAGTTCGGTCTCCCCATGATCCCGTCGCAGTTCGGCACACTCATCGTGAACCTCTCGGACCGTTTCTTCATCAAGGGCTACTGCTCCATTGCCGAGGCCGGGATCTACTCGCTCGGGTATCGTTTCGGGGTCCTGCCCGGCACCTTCGTGTCCGAGCCCTTCAACCAGGTCTGGCAGCCCAGGAGGCTTGAGATGTACGATCAGGACAACGCCGAAGAGATATTCGGCCGGATATTCACCTACTTTCTCCTGTTCATCTCGTTCACGGCCTTAGGCGTGGCCGTGCTCACCGAGGAGATTCTGGTACTCATCGCAGACAAGGCCTTCTGGCCGGCGTACAAAATCGTCCCGATCATTGTTCTGGCAAACGTGATCTTCACCTTCCACTATCACTTCAACATGGGCATCATCATCGAGAAAAAGACCAAGTACCTGGCCTATATCAATGTCTCCAACGCGGCGCTCGCGCTGCTGCTGAACTTTCTGCTCATCCCGAGGTACGGGATGTACGGCGCGGCGTACGCCACACTCATCGCATACATCTACAAGGCCGCCTCCACGTATTTCTTCAGCAACCGGTTCTTCAAGATCCACTTCGAGTTCATCCGGATGGGCAAGATTTTTCTGGCTGCCTTCATTGTCTATGCCATATCGCAGCAGGTCGATACGGCTGTGGTCTATGCCGACATCGCCATCAAGACACTGCTGGTTTTCACGTTTCCTATCGTGCTCTATCTCATGAATTTCTTCACCCCCGGGGAAAAGAGCAGGATCGGATCGATCTTCCGGCCCGCACAGGGCGTGGTGAGACCATGGGAATGACAAGCCCCGCCCTTGAGGCCCTCTGCCCATGATTTCCGGGCTTTGATGACAGAGCATGTAACAGGCAAGAAAAGAGGGGTGAGTTTCGATCGTCATGCTCCCTTCCGCTGAATCCATTCAGATCATTCTGCCCATCGCGTGCATCCTGCTTCTGGTCATGTCGCTCAAGAATCCGGTGTACGGAGTGATTGCGTACTTTATCGTCCTCAACGCAAAGCTGGGCGATATGTATCCCATACTCGGGGCCATCCGGTTTGAGCTGCTCGTGGCGGTATATGTTCTATTGAGGATCCTCATTTCAGGAAAGGGGCTCGGCAATTTTCTGCCCAGGATCAATCCCATCAACAAGGCCTTATGGGTACTCTTTGCGGTGGGGATGGTCTCGGTGGCCTTTTCCGTAAACCCGGTAGTCTCCTGGAACGAGGGGGGATACTTTCTCCTGAAGGTCACGGTCTTCTATATCATGATCGTGTCCACGGTCCGCTCGTCTGCAAATCTCACCAAGGTCCTCTGGGCCTTTCTCCTGGTCACTGCGTGGATCGCCTATGAGCCGGTGGTGAACTATCTCTCCGGGGTCGTGAGCGAGGAGATGTACGGCGCCGTTGCCTACGGGAGGTTCGGGGCCGCATCCGGCCATGTGGCACTGGCCAACACCCTCAATCAGGGTATTCCCGTGCTCCTCTACTTTGCCATGACGAACAGGAAGAGGTTTATAAGGCTCGCCTCGATCATGATCCTTGCCCTGCTGGTGTTCGGGGTGTACGCCTCAAAATCCAGGGGCGGTTTCCTGGGGCTCATGATGACAGCCATGGGCGTGGTCTATTTTTCCCGCGACCGGCTCAAGGCCGGGCTCATCGCAGGTGTCTTCGTCGTCTTCTTTCTCACCCTGGCCGCGTCCGACTATCTCTCCCACATGTCCACCATCCAGGAGGGAGTCCACGCGAGCAGGACCACCTCTGACCGGTATCTGGGACTGGTCAACGGGATCTCCATGATGATCAAGCGGCCCGTGCTCGGCGTGGGTATCGGCTGCTATGCAGAGGCGCGCAGGCAGTTCTTTCACTATTATTTCTACGCCCACAACCTCTACGGCGAGCTGCTGGGCGAGCTCGGTCTTGGGAGCATTGCCTGGTTCTACCTCATCTATCTGGTCTTCAGGCGAGCCGGGGCCATCAAGCGGGTGCTCGTGCGCGCCGGTCCTCATGATGCATTCTATTTCAACATCGTCACCGCCATACAGCTCGGGCTCTTTGTGAGGCTCTTTGTAGGCAATTTCACTCACGGCTCCCTTATCTGGTTCTGGTTTCTTATGGCAGCCCTGACCGTGGCTGTTCAGAACATTCTGCTGCAGGAGAGGCGCATCCCCCTGCAGCACACCTGACACACAAAGGAGTGATTCTCCATGTTCAGAAGCGTGATCAAAAACGTCACCTTCCCGCTCATCGCACGGCGGGAGGGTCTTGGCGGGATCATGGGAAACTTAAGCTCCCTCGAAGAGAGCCAGTTCTGGCCGTATCACCGGATAGCAGAGCTGCAGCGGGACCGGTTGAAAAGGATACTGGTGCACGCCTATGAGAACACGGACTTTTATCAGAAGAGGTTCGACGAAGCAGGCTTCAACCCCTATACCTTCCGGTATCCGGACCAGCTGCTCAAGATACCCGTGCTCACCAAGGAGCAGATCCGGGACAATATGCCCCGTCTCATCGCCCGCAATCATCGCCCTCAAGATATCCACTATGCCGAGACCGGCGGGACTTCTGATGTGAAGATGCGGTTTTACCGCGACAACAAATGCCTGTCCATGAAAGAGGCGGCCATCTACCGGTTCAACCGGTGGGCGGGATGGGATTTCGGTGACTATCTGGGGCTGGTCTGGCCAGCCCATCAGGATTTCGAGAACTTCGGCTCGCTCAAGGCGAGGATACGGAACGTGTTCTACAAACGGGTCTTGCTCTTTGCATCCGCCGTGATCGATGACCAGGCGTGCCGCGAATACCTGAACCGGCTGAAGCTGAAGAAACCCACCACCATCCTGGCATTCAGCAGCCCCATCCACGAGCTCGCGAAGTATATGGCCAGAAACGGAATCGACAGATACCGGCTCAAGGGTCTCATCACCACCGGCGAGCCGCTCTATGACCATCAGCGCCGGCTGGTTGCCGATATGTTCCACTGCGATATCCAGGACTCGTACCGCTCGCGCGAGGCAGGCCCCATGGCCCAGGAATGCGGGGCCCGCTCGGGTATGCACATCAATGCCGAGTGCCTCTATCTGGAGCTGGACAATCCCCGGCCCATGGCAACATCCGGGGAGCAGGCCGGCGATGTGCTCATCACCGACCTGCTGAACTACGGCATGCCCCTGATCCGTTACTCCATGGGCGACGCCGCGGTTCTGAGCAACAGGACCTGCCCCTGCGGCAGAGGCCTGCCCCTGATGAAGGAGATCGTGGGCCGCGCGCTCGATGTATTCGTCACGCCCGAGGGCAAACTGGTGTCGACCATTTCCATGGTGATGTACATGGTGAACACCGCCCCGGGGTTCTTCGGCAAGATGCAGGCCATCCAGGATGCCGTGGACCACATCACCCTGAAGATGACGCGTGATATGATTCCAAGCAAAGAGGTCATGGACCACCAGTCCCGAATCGCGGAAAAGCTCTTCGGCACGAAAATGCGGATCACCTACGAGTTCGTGGACGATATACCCCACGAGAAGTCCGGCAAGTATCTCTTTGCCAAGAGGCTGATCCCTCTGCCTCAGTGATTCAAATACAAAGACAAGGACAAGGACATGATCAAGATCGGATTTGTAGGCGATATCGCCCTGACCCACAGTTACGACGCCTTGTACCGGGCAAAGGGACCCCATTACCCGTTCGAGCGTATCCGGGATACGCTCAAAGGTCACGACATCCTGATCGGGAATCTCGAAGCGCCCCTGTGCCTCGGGGGCGAGCCCTATCCCTTCAAGGTGTGCCTGAAGACCCATCCGGGATATGCCGCGGGCATGAAAGAAGCGGGGTTCACCGCCCTGTCGCTGGCCAACAACCACATCCTGGACTACCGCGAGCAGGTCATGTACGAGACCATGGGTTGCCTTGACTCGCATGGCATCAGATGGTTCGGTGCGGGCGCCTGTCTTGAGGAGGCGAACCGGCCTGTGATCATCGAAAAAAACGGCATCTCGCTCGGGGTCTTGTCGCGCTCAGAGGTGACGATCGACTCGCCTTTCTATGCCACAGACAAGGAGCGGGGCATAGCACCGCTGGACCTTGAGGAGCTCGCGAATGCAGTAGCATTGCTCAGAGGCAGGGTCCATGCCGTTGCGGTCTGTCTGCACTGGGGAAAGGAAGACTGGCGCTATCCGTCCCCCGATCAGGTCAGCACAGCCCGAAGGATCATCGATATGGGGGCCGACCTCGTCATCGGGCACCATCCCCATGTGCTGCAGGGCATCGAACGCTATCGCCGGGGCCACATCGCCTACAGCCTCGGCAACTTCCTGTTCTCCGATCTCGACTGGCGATGGGTGAACAGTGAGGGCGAGGTGGTGCATGCATTCATGAAGCTCAATCGCGCCAGGAGAGAATCCGCTGTTTTCACGGCTGAAATCTCCGAGACCGGCGTCCACCGGGTGAGCCTCACCGGGTGCAGAACCGGCAAAGACCTGCGCCCCGCCGCAGTCGACAACCCCGGCCGGTTCGAGACCCGGATGCGGGTCTTGTCCGCCCCCATCACCATGAGCGAATATGCTGCGTTCTGGAGGGTGTACGACGAGCTCCAAACCCGGTGGATGCTGATGAGGTATCAGATGAAGAGGGCGCGAAATGTGCACAAGATCGGCCCCTACCTCATCCGGAAGATCCGCACCGGAATCCCGGCCCAGCCGCGTGCGGAAGAAGGGGCCTGATCACATGAACAGGAGGACCGGTCGAAGAACGATCACAGGGTCCGATCGGGAGCCATGTCGGCTTGGATGAAGCCGGCATCTTAAGAATGGTGAACGACGGGCAGGAAGCCGGGGGCAGGAACATCGGCAGCCCGGCGAGATACACAGGGATCGAAAAAAACACTTGGAACATACAGATAAAAGAATCAAACTCTTATCTCGTGAAGCGAAAGAGAGGCTATATCAAGGGATTGCCATAACCCGCCTGCCGCGGTTTCTGAACAGAACGCTCTTCCAAAAGGCGCATACCGTTATCACCTACCATGGGGTCAGGAATACGGACCTGGCAATCCCTGACGAGTGCTTCATCGCCAGGGACAGGTTCATCAGCCAGATGCTCTACATCAAACAGCACTTCACCGTGGTACCGCTCTCTCAGGCGCTCGCCATGGGGGTCTCACAGAGGAGGGCGGGGCCGCCGATCTTGTCCATCACCTTTGACGACGGTTTTCAGAATGTATATGACAACGCCTTTCCCGTCCTGAAGGACCTGGGGCTCCCCGCAACAGTGTTTCTCGTTACGGGCCTGACAGACACCGCCGGCACCATCTGGTACTGTGCCCTGAACCATGCGTTCACAGAGACGAAACAGAGAAGCATCGTGTGGCGGGACAGGCGTTTCGATCTGACAAACCCCCGAAACCGGGTTCACGCATGCCTGACGATCCAGGGAATACTCAAGGAGATGCCGCACGATGCCCTGGTGCGGGAGGTCGAAGACATCATCTCTTCACTCGGATTCGATCCAGGCGGAGGGCTTCCGGAGAACAGCCCATTCCGTATCCTGAACAGCCGTGACATACAGGAGATGCACAAGAGCGGGCTCATCGAGTTCGGCGCTCACACCCATACCCACTCGATCCTCAGCCTGTTGTCCGAAGAGGCGCAGGAGCAGGAGATCAAGTCATCCATCGACCGTGTGCGCGAGGTCACGGGAGGGCCGTGCATCCTGTTCAGCTATCCCAACGGTGAAGCGGGCGATTTCGGGGAAAACACCCGGAATCTTCTGATACGCAACAACATACAGTGCTCGGTAACCATGATGAGAGGCCCGAATTACCCGGACACCGACCGCTTCTGCTACCGCCGGTACGGAATCGAGAGCGCCATGAGCGACTATAAGTTCATGATGAACGTCCATCACATAGTGTGGGTGAAGCGGTCCATAAGCCGGATGAACAAGCAGTGCCCGGGGCAGGATTTCGCAACAAACCACTAGTGCAGCATCCGGGGTCGGGCATTCCTTGTATGCGGGTTTCAGATATACCTGAGCAATATCCTCAACAAAAAGAATGGCTTCACAAATAGGGTTTCCCGGATAAGATCCATGGATGCCACCGGCTATCCAAAGCTGGATGCTGGAAAATGCGTCCGGCGCATTCGGCGATACCGGCAGGGCGATCTGCACGCCTTTGAGCGTTTCTGGAATGCCCAGGCCGGAGAAGCATTTGCCGCCGAAAGGGCGCGTGCGTTCCAACGGCTGCTGAGTGGAAACCCGTTCAGCAGCACCCGTGATGATTATGTGGTGCTCGAACTGGACGGCAGGGTAGCGGCCTATGAGGGATTGATGCCGTTTCGGTTCAGTATCTCAGGCCGTGATGTGGATGGATTCATCTACCATGACACCATGGTCGCCCCGGAAATGCGAGGCAAAGGCGTGGGCAGGGCGTTTGTCCAGGCGATCCTCCGGGACCGGCCGGAGTTTTCCATCGCGGTGTGGATGAACGCCCCAAACAGCCATGTCTTTGAAAAGTGCGGATGGCTGCCCGTAGACGGTCTCCCCACCTATGTGAGGGGATACAGCTTGCAAAACATGGTCAAGACCCGGTATCGCCTCGTCAATGCCGCTGTGGAGCACACAGCCCGGAAGGTCTTCGCGCTGCTCTACCGGCTGGAGAAGAAGGTGTTCGATTTCTCCGGCCGGGGGTATCACATCGAGCGCGTAGATTATTTCGATGACCGGGTCGATACCCTGTTTCAATCCCTCAAGCACGAGTTCGCCTTTATCGCACACCGAAGCGGCAGCATCCTGAACTGGAAGTTCGCAGACAGCCCTGTATCCCGCTTCGTCAGGCTGATTTGCCTGAAAGGGGACAGGTTGCAGGGATATCTGGTCTTTAAGCCGGGGCTTGAGCAGGACGGAAGGAAGATCGCCACTATCTTCGACTTTCTCTGCTCCCCCCGTGACCCGGGTCTGTTCAGGGCACTGATGAGGCGGGCCGTGCTTGAGATCGAGAAGACCGGCCCCGACACGGTGGAAGTGCTGTGTACTGACAGGAGGTTTGCCCGCGTGCTCAAGACGATGGGGTTTGTGCGCGCCAGGGAAAACCCCGGTGCACTCAAATATATCCATGCCGATGCCGCAGGCCGGCCGGCAGGGATCGGAATGGGTGAAAACTGGTTTTATACCTTTGGCGACGGAGACAAGGTTTTCTGGGCTTGGTGACCCCATCGAAAAATCCGGCGGACCGGTACAAGGGGAATCATGGATCGAAAAATTCGTATAGCGTTTCTCATTGATACCATCAATTCTATCGGGGGCACGGAAAAGCAGCTCCTGGGTCTCATGGCGTCGCTTCCGAAGGAGAGGTTCGAGAGCCACCTCATCAGCCTGAGGCCTCCCAATGCCTATTTCCAGCCGCGGGACGACTGTTTCAGCTACCATCAGATAGACATCCCTTCACTCCTGAGTGCGCGGTGCATCAGCCGCACCATCGAGCTTGTCCGATTCTTGAAGAAGAGACGGATCGACATCGTCCAGACCTACTTCATCGATGCGCAGTTTGTGGGAATCCTTGCGGGCAAGCTCGCCGGCGTGAAGAAAATCGTGTGCTGCAGGAGAGACCTGGGATTCTGGCATTCCCGCTCCCTGCTCATGCTGCTCAGGCTCTCCGACAGGCTGGTTGACCATTTTCAGGTGAACTCGCAGGCGGTCAAACGCCAGGTGGCGTCCGACGAGCTGGTGGACCCTGGCCGGATTCACGTGATCTACAACGGGATCGAAATCGGGCTCTTCAACGGCCGGGCCGAGACCGGATATGCACCGGACGTGTCCGGTGAAAACAAGAACCCTCTCCGTGTGGGGATACTCGCAAACTTCAACCGGCGGGTCAAAAGGGTCGACCTCTTTATCCGCGCGGCATCCGAGGTGCTCAAGACCGTCCCGGGCGTCCGGTTCTGCATTGCCGGAGACGGAAATCAGCGCAGCGAACTGAAGGCCTTGTGCCAAGACCTGGGCATTGCCGGACAGGTGGATTTTCTCGGCGCTGTCACCGATGTGCCCGGGACCATCCAGTCATGGGACATCGGGGTCATCTCCTCCGATTCGGAAGGCTTCTGCAACTCCATCCTGGAATACATGGCCTCGGGTCTGCCCGTGGTTGCCACGTCGGTTGGGGGGAATCCCGAGCTGGTGCAGGACGGCGTGAACGGGTTTCTCGTGCCGGGCGGGGATTACCGCGCCCTGGCGGAGAAGCTCTGCATCCTGCTGAACAACGACCGTCTCAGGAAGGACATGGGAGAGCAGGGAAGGAAGATTATTGCCCGGTGCTATGACTGGCCCCGGGTCATCGACCGCTACGAGTCGTTCTATCATGAAATCCTGGGGTATGACTATGAACGCGATATGGATCACATGGGAAAACCAGAGGAGAAACCGGGAGATCAGCCGGGCTCTGGGAATCAGGCTCTACGAATTCAAAGAGATTGATGACCTGAAGAACCCGGTCCGGAAGTATGCGACCGGTCTCCTGAAGACCTGTGCCGCGCTCCTGAAGGAACGGCCCGGTCTGGTATGCTGCCAAAATCCATCCATCGTGCTCTCCTCATTTCTGGTCGCCATGAAGGAGGCTTTGGGTTTCAGGGTCTGTGTGGATGCCCACAACGCGGGTCTTTTCCCTGCAGAAGGGAGGTCCCCGCGGCTCATGAGGCTGAGTGCATACATCCAGGAGCGCTCCGATCTCACCCTGGTGACGAACAGGGACATGCACGAGCAGGTGAAAAAGAACCGGGGCAGGCCCTTCATCATCCAGGACCGGATACCCGATATACCCCGCACGCCCCCTGCAGCGCTCAAGGGCAGAAACAACATCCTCTTCATCTGCTCCTATGCCGAGGACGAGCCCTACCATCTGGTGTTCGAGGCGGCTCGCAGGCTCGACCCGGACGTGCACATCTATGTGACCGGCAACTACCGCAAGAAAAACATCGATCCCGGCCTTCTGCCCGCCAATGTTTCCCTGACAGGCTACATCCCGGAGGAGCGCTATGTCGAGATGCTCAACTCCGTGGATGCGACCATCGACCTGACCGAGCGCGAAGGCTGTCTGGTCTGCGGCGCCTACGAGTCGGTTGCTGTGGAAAAGCCCCAGATCCTCTCCGACACACAAGCGCTCAGACGCTACTTCCACAAGGGGGCTGTGTATACACCCCACACGGCTCAGGGCATCCGCGATTCGATCCATGCACTGCTGCGCGACCGCAAGCGCCTGGAGCAGGAGGTGCGTGAGCTCAAGGAGCAGCGCTCGAGAGAATGGGAGATCAAACGCTCCGCGCTCGCACTGCTCCTGGAGGATATGGCGCGGGGAAGGGCCGGGCACCGGGAAGTGCACCTGGGGGAGCATGGTCCGGCATCCTATGCTTCATGCTCCGATGCAGGGTGGAACAAAGGAGAAATGTGAATCCGTCCCCGAAAAGGGTGCTGCATATCCGTGACAGCGGCGGCATGTTCGGGGGCGAGCGGGTTATCCTGACCCTGGGCAGGAACATGGACCGCGAGGTCTTTGAATGCTCGCTTGTGTGCATGGACCGGGGCGACGGCCGGTGCGGTCCTCTGATGGAGGCTGCAGAGAGGTCCGGAATCCGTGTGGACAGCGTGCGGGTGCGGGGGAGGATCGACCTGAAAGCGATACGGTTTCTTCGCAGATTCATCCGGGAAAACGAAATCGACCTGATCCACACCCATGACTTCAAGTCGGACTTCTACGGGGTCCTGGCCACGCGGGGTATGCAGGTCAGGAGGGTTGCCACCGCCCACGGCTCCACACGGGATTCCTTTGTCAAGCGGCTCTACCTCTCGTTCAACGAGAAGTTGGTCTATCCGTGTTTCGACACCATCATCGCCGTGTCCGAAGACTTGCAGCCCAGGCTTGAAGGCGGGCGCCTGAAGCCCGAAAAGATCCGGGTTATCCAGAACGGCCTCGACATCGGGGTCCTCGATGTGTGCGGCGGCGGCTTTGAGCCTCCTCTCCCGCGCCCGGGCAACAGAGATCACCGGGTCTTCGCCGTGATCGGGAGGCTGTATCCGGACAAGGGTCATGCATTCTTTCTCCACGCCTTTGAAACCCTGTCCCACGAGTTTCCGGACATCACCGGTCTCATCGTAGGGGACGGACCGGAGAGGGAGCGCATACAGAGCAGCATCCACGCCTTAGGCATCGAAGAGAGGGTGTTCTGCTGCGGGGTGAGAAAAAACATGCGTCTCGTGTACGACTCCATCGATTACCTCGTCATCCCCTCGCTGACCGAAGGGCTTCCCTATGTGATGCTCGAGGCCATGGCATGCGGCATCCCCGTGCTCGCCACCGCGGTCGGCGATATCCCCCTGCTGATCTCTGACGGCCTCACAGGATACCTGGTGAACCCGGGCGATGTTACAGGCCTGACCAGGAGGATGCGGGACCTCATCGTCAGGCCCGAGGCGGCAAAGGCTATGGCGCAAGAGGGAAGGAGGCTCGTGAACGAACGCTTCTCCGCACCCTCCATGGTCGGAAAGACACAGGAACTCTATCTGTCGCTGATCGGCAGATAAGGATGGAGAAAAGGAGAACCATGCACATACCCAAGATAGCGATCATCGGCTGCGGCGCTGCAGCACAGAGATACTATGTACCCGTGCTGCGGAGACAATCGGGACTGAAAGAGCGCCTGTATCTGGTTGACACCGACAGGGCCTGCGCCGAAGAGACCCGTGCCGCCCTGGGGGGAGGGATGATCCGGGAAGACTTCCATGATGTGCTCCATGAGATCCAGGGCGCGATTATCCTCCTGCCCAATCACCTCCACCACCCGGTAGCCATGGACTGCCTCGGAGCAGGTGTTTCCGTGCTGTGCGAGAAGCCCCTGGCCGTGCTGCCCGGGCATGCGCGTGAGATGATACAGAAGGCCCGGGACAAGGGAGCGGCCCTGTGCGTCAACAACACCCGCAGGATGTTTCCCTCGTTCAGGACGGTCAGGGAGATCATCGCATCGGGCAGGCTGGGCAGGCTCGAATCGATCGAGTATGTGGAGGGAAATGTCTTCGGGTGGCCCAGCGCCACGGGGTTCGCGGTCAATCCCAAGCTCTCCTCCCGGGGGATCCTGATGGACCTTGGCGCGCATGTCCTCGACACCATCTGCTGGTGGCTGGGGGGAAGGCCCGTGCTCGAAGAGATGCAGGACGACTCCTACGGCGGTCCGGAGTCGGTGGTCAGGATCAGGGCTATAAAGGACGGATGCAAGATCGGCATTACGTTAAGCCGCTTGAGCGATCTGAGCAACCACTACCGGGTGACAGGAGACCGGGGAGAGATCTCGGGCCGCATCTTCGACTGGAAGAGAGTCAGCCTTGATGACGGCGCCGGGGGCAAGAGCGTGCAAAAGCTCTCGAGTGTTTCCCGGAATTACCCTGGGTTTGTGGCTCCCATCATCGAGAACTTCCTCCAGGTGATCCAGGGCAGGGCGCAGCCCCTCATCAGCGGGAGCGACGTGCTCGATTCCATCGAGTTCATCCACAGTTGCTACGAACGAAGAGAGCGCCTCGATCTTTCCTGGGACAAAAAGGCCTGGGTACATCACGCAGCCGGAGGAGGATTTCAGATCCGAAAACCGGGCAAGATCCTCGTCACCGGGGCCACCGGGTTCATCGGGGGGAGGATCGTGGAGATGGCCCATCTGGCGCCGGAGGCGCGATATCCCATCCGTGCAGGGGTGCATCAGTGGTCGAGTGCGGCGCGGCTGGGAAGGTTCCCGGTTGAGACTGCCGCCCTGGACCTCATGGACCCATTGCAGATTGAACGCGCGCTTGAGGGTGTCACCCATGTCATCCACTGCGCCAAGGGCTCTCCCGAGGTCACGGTGCAGGGCACCCGGAACCTCCTGGAGGCATCGCTGAAAAAGGGGATATCCCACTTCATCCATCTCAGCACGGCCGATGTCTATGGCGATGCCGCAGGCGTCGTGGACGAGAACAGTCCGTATCACTATACCGGCAACCCCTACAACAGGATGAAGATCGATGCGGAAAAGATCTGCTGGGAATACCGGGAAAAAGGGCTTCCCATCACCATCTTCAGGCCGTCCATCGTATACGGTCCATTCAGCACGAGCTGGAGCCTGCGCTTTGCGGCAATGTTTCTGGCAGGCGAGGGAGGGATCTATGAGGGATACGGCGAGGGCAGATGCAACCTCGTCTATGTTGACGACCTGGCAAGGACCATTCTGGGCGCCCTGGATTTTGCCGGCGCACAGGGCAAGGTGTTCAACATCAACGGCCCGGAGATCATCACCTGGAACGAGTATTTCACGAGGCTCAACGCAGCCCTGGGCCTGCCGCCTTTGCGGGTGATCAGGGCAAAGAGGGCGGACGCGGCCACCTGGGCCATGTCGCCCGTGCGCACCCTGGGGGGGATCGTGAAGACGCATTTCATCAAACCCGTGAAGCTGATCGCCGAGCGGGTGGATGCAGTCGATGCCCTGATGCGCATGGTCGAGCACCGCGTGAAGATCACCCCTTCATCAGACGAGCTCAGGCTCTTTGCCAAAGACACGGTGTATTCGGACGCCCGTGCCAGGGGAACGCTTTCCTGCTGCCCGGACACGGGGATAGATCAGGGTCTGGCCGACACCCGCGAGTGGGTGAAATACCTGGGAATGGTATCATGACCAGGGCTTAGGGGAGGAAGGACATGGCAGGCATTCTCATAACCGCGGGTGCGCGCATGGGTGACCATCACGAGGACATGCGGGAATATTTTATCCGGCACAAGGGCCTTCAGCCCACCCACGACGAAGGCTGGGACCAGGTTCGGCTCTCGAAGTTCTCGCGGGAATCGGCCATCGACTTCAACTTCATCATCCACGAGAAGATAAGCGTCTGGGTCATGAGCACGCTGATATACGGGAACCGGGCGGGAAGGAGCGCGCTGGAAGACCTCTGGCAGGACCTCCACGAACGCCCCCTGGAAAGCCTGATGGAAAACTGCGACGGGCCCTTCTTCCTGGCGGTCAGGGACCACAGCGACAACAGCCTCACGCTTGCGACCGACCATGCGGGTATCGTGAACATCTATGTCTTCGGGTCGGGGCGGAACTGGGCGATCAGCTCGTCATCCATGGCGCTCTCCACGCATTTCCCTGTGACGCCCGACCCGGACAATGTGGCGCAGTTTCTCCGGACCGCTAACGTCTATGGCTCGGGCACCATCTATCAGGAGATCACCCTGCTCGAGCCTGCCTGCATCTACCGCATCGCAGGCCCTGAGGACGCCTTGGCGCTCCCGGGCAGACCCTACTGGAGGAGCCCGGTAGAGATCCGTCAGGACCTGCCGTTCGACCGGGCCCGGGACCTGCTGGCTGAAAGCCTGGTCGAGAGCACCGCACCCCTGTCGCGGGAGAATATGGTGTGCGATTTCACCGCAGGTTTTGACTCGCGTCTGCTCGTCGCGGCCTTCTCAAGGCACCGGCCGTTTTCGGAGCTGCCCACCTTCGTGTTCGGACCGCAAGCCTCAAAAGAGGTGCGCCTGGTCAAAGATTACTGCGCGAGCCTGGGGCTTCCGAACCATCACCTGGAGCTTCCCGCGGAATGGCCCGACATCCTTCCGGACTATTTCAAGCGGTCTCTTCAGGTGACCGACGGAGAAGAAAACCTCATGGTCTACGCCCCCATACTTCTGGCTCAGGAGCACAAGGCCAGGGAGCATTCCTGTTCCATCAACGGGCTGGGCGGCGAGCTGTACCGCGACTTCTGGTGGATACAGGAGCTCTACGGCTCGAAGAGGCCCGCCAACATCGAGAGGCTGATCAATATGCGGATGCTCCAGTACGAGTACGACTATTCTGTTTTCTCAGAGCCGTGGCGCCGGAGAATGCAGGGGGTGAAGGATACGCTCAAGGCTGTCTTTCTGGACTCACTGGCCGATATGGACCTGCACGCCTCCTACAACACGCTGCAGATCGACAACCTCTATCTCAGGCAGAAGATCAGGAGATGGGCGGGCAGGACCATGAGCAGCTCAAGCCGGATCGTGAGCGCCCTGGCACCGCTCACGCTGAAAAGGAATCTGGATCTTGTCCTTGCCGTGCCGCCCGGATACAAGAAGGGCGGCAGGCTGGTCAAGAGCGTGATCGCCCAGCTCTGTGAGCCACTGTCAGGCTTGAGGATGCTCAACGGCGCTCCGTGCCGGAACATCACGGTCGGAAACGCCCATACCTTTCTGCCCCTGCTCGCCGACTATGCAAGGAGAGGCATGCGCAAGGCCGTACAGAAGGCACTGAACCGCACCATCCTCCTGGACGCCTCGGTGAGCTATCAGCAGTCGTGGTTTTTCTCCTGTCTGTTCTCCCATCCGGAGATGCAAAAGGAATTTGCCTATCCCGCGCTCCTCACTCAAGGCATGTACGATCCGGCCAGGTACAGCCGGTTTCACGAGGAGGCCGGGAACGGGAGCTTCGCCTACTGCAGCCAGCTCGGAAACATCATGACCCTGGAGATGAGGATGAGGAGCGATAACATCCGGCCCCACTTCTCCTTTCAGGAAATCATGGATGCAAACCCTGCTGCAGGAGAGCGGGCATGAGTATCAGGCCCAGAAACCCGCGTATCCCAGACAGGGGGTGTTTTGTTACAATTATGGCCGGAATGTTACAAATCATGCCGGGAGCAGGCTGCAAAGATCGAAGCGGGTGTGAAATCTAGAATCGAGGTCAGGATTTGGCGTCAGGTCTCAACACTTGACACCAGGAATGTCATGTGTTGAGACTTGACCCTGGGGATTTCCTCCAGGATTTTTTAAGACCTGGCACCATGACCGGCCGTCACTGCAGTATGAGAGAGACGCGCAGAGAGGCCCCGGATAATTCACGGGGCCTTTTCTTTATGTCCTGTCTTCCTTGCGTGGAAAAAGTTATGAAACTACATGCCCAATGCATGGAGCATTCACAAAAATGCCCGTTCATTTCCGTAAAAAATGGGCCGGCTGCCCTCTCATCCCTGCATCCAAGGGGCGCGGCTTCTCCCGCCTAACCGATGATAATCCGTGGCCAAACCGGCAAGGCCGTTTCGCTGCGGCCTGTGTCTGGGCCTGCGTTTGCGGCATGGGGTACTGCGCTGCCTGGTATGCTTGTTGCTGCCTTTCAGCCCAAACATCAACGAGGGGGTTATAACCTTGAGCACCATAGGAAAGATCACCACGATGGTTTTCATCCTCATCGCCTTGACCGGTATCGATGTTCTGGCAGCCAACCGTCTTTTATATGAAAACTTCGACGACCAAGCTATAGACTTGAACAGGTTCGTCGTCTACGGCCACAACTGGGCGGTCCTGAACCCGCCGCAATACAATCTCAACCAGGTGGGCAGGGGTGGAACCGGCTACTGCTTCTCTTCCGGGACCGTCAGCGAGGCCCATCTGTGCTGGAGAAAGAACGTTCCCAATCCCTGGCCCACCGACGAGTTCTATGTCTCGTTCTGGATGCGCTACCCCACCTTCAGGCAGACCGACAGCCACGAAAACCTGAAGCTGTTCTATCCCCACTGGGACGGGGTGGACAGCTATGTCCACTACGCCATGTGCAACGACGACTCGATCTATTACTCCGCAAAGGGCAGGGGCCAGTTCCTCACCCAGGGCAGGTGGCTCAACTGCCCGAATCAGACCGACGGCAAGTGGCACCGCTATGAGTTCTACGTGAAGTTCTCCGCAGGGATACACAAGTTCTGGTACGACGGCAAGCTGGTCGTGAACGACAACTTCGGCCCGGGCAAGTGGACCAGGGCCATGTATTACATCTCCACGCCCTCAATCGACGCCGAAGAGCCAGGATCGTTCTCCCGCCAGGTCGACGACCTGGAGATCTGGGACGGCATGCCCACGTCAACCCAGCCTCAGGACACCGCTCCTCCCTATCTGACCGACGTGAGCCCCCTTTCGAACGCCACATCGGTTCCCGTGAATGCGAACATCACCTTCCACGTCAGGGACACGGGCAGCGGCGTCGACAAAAACTCCATCTCCCTAAGGGTGAACGGGACAAAGGTCACGCCCGAGATCACCGGGACCGCGGCCGACTATACCGTCACCTACAATCCGGCCCTGGACTTCAGCTACAGCACGACCATCACGGTTGCGGTGAGCGCCACGGACCTGGCCGGCAACGCCATGGACCCGGTGAGCTATTCGTTCACCACCGGGCCGGCCCCGGACCCCAGGCCCGTCCCGCCTCGCGGGGTTTCGGTCCAGCTTGTCAACCCGAAAGGATAAGAGTCTTCGAGCAAGATATCTCCTAAAATGCCTCACTCTGCCCCCGCGACCCCGGGGGCTTTTTTTATGTCCGGTCATTGGTGAGGCCTTTCACGATTGTTTTTGATGGACTATCACCTGCTTGAGAAACCTGCATTCCTGCATACTAATAATGATAAATGAATGAAAAGGAGGGCGAGCACCCGGTCAAGCCGCTCTTCGAGGGCAGGATGGACTGAGCGGGCGGCGGGACCCCGTATGATCCGCCTGTTGCCGGGATGAGAGTGCATCCCTTTCCGGTGCCCTGTCGAGGGGGAGGGTATTGAATTGAAATGAGGTGAACTTTGGGGGCTTGTCCATACAGTTCTTGAAGGGCACCTTTCTCTGCCCGCGGGAAATTGCCCCGGGGTGCAGGGTAAGGAATATGGTTATCGGGGAGGAGGTATGCAGCTTACCTATCTGCGGTATGATCTCTACCGGTATATCTATCCCACCGACGATGTTTCCCGGGTGACGATGCTGAGCAAGATCAAGACCCTGCTGCTCACTCAAGGGGTATGGGCGACCACCGTGTACCGGATCAGGAGGTGGGCCCAGTACGAATGCGGCTCACCGGCGGTGCGTGCGGTCATGAAGATTGTCGGGGGCGTCCTTCAACTGCTGGTCGAGCTCACTACCGGAATCACCATAGAAACCAGCGCCGATATCGGTCCAGGGCTGTACATCGGCCACTACGGCAACATCTTCATCGGCGGCGACGTCACCATCGGCAAGTTGGTCAACATCAGCCAGGAGGTCTCAGTGGGATACGGCGGAAGAGGCCAGAACTGGGGCCGTCCGAGACGAATCGGCGACTGCGTGTACATCGCGCCCGGGGCCAAGATAGTGGGGAAGATCACTATAGGAAACAACGTGGTGGTTGGCGCCAATTCCGTGGTGTCGAAGTCGATTCCGGACAACGCCGTGGTCCTGGGAGTCCCCGCCCGGATCATCAACTACGACTCCAGCAGGGATTTCATCCGGTTCAACCGCGAGAAGAACAGGCCGATCCTCGAAGAGGCTGATCAGGGGCTCCCCGTCACGGACCAGGAAGTAGAGCTGCGTGCCGCCGGGGGCGCATGAGGGGCCGAAAAGACGGGCATCAGATCAAGATAGGGATCAGGTTCGGATAGGGATCGGGCATCATATGTTAAGGCCCGGCCCCATGATGACCAGAAAACGATTTTTTAAGGGCGTACGCTACTTGTGAACCCCATTGATCGTTCTATCTATATATTTTGATACCGTTGGGAACGAATATTATGTTGTTTCAAGCAGTTTAAGGGGGTTTTCACCTGCCGTAGCGGAGCTTTCGCCCCGGTCTGAAAGGGCCGGCTGCCGGAAACCTTTTTACCGGTGCCCAGTGAACAGCCGGTGCCCGGTTGAGCGTGATTGTCGAATGATGAAAAGAAATCTTCATTTCCCTGCTGCGGTGGTCCTGCTCCTGATCGCCGCCGGATGCCTACAGGCCATGGACAGGGCCGGGGAAACCCCGCTCGTAAGGCCGCTCGATGATATCCCCTTGAGGCTGGATGCATGGGAGGGATATTCCCTGACCTTCGATGAGCGCACCCTGGGGAACGCCGGGGTTGATCAGTACATCATGCGGACATATGCCGCAGCCGGCCGTCCGCCGGTATCGGTGTATATCGGGTTCTACAGTCGTCAGGGCGTGGGCCGCACCATTCACTCGCCGCGCCGCTGCTACACGGGAAGCGGGTGGGAGGTGGCATCCTGCGAGAGAAGGCTCATCCCGATTGCCCGGGCTCCCGGCGGGGAAATCCCGGTGAACCGGCTTCTGATCCGCAAGGAGGACCATATGCAGGTGGTGTACTACTGGTTTCAGTCCAGGGGCAGGGCGATCACCAGCGAATACCGGGAAAAGATACAGCTGGTCCTGGACACCATCTTGCTCGGAAGGAACGACGGCGCGCTGGTGCGCATGTCGACGGATGCGGCCCCTTCCGCGGCAGAGGCCGAAGAGCGGCTGCAGGCCTTTGCCGCCCGCCTGTATCCCCACATGATGCAGTGCCTCCCTTAACAGTCGTGAGATCATATCTGAAAATAGCTGTGTTGATTGTTCTTGTGGTGCTGCTGTACCACGAGGTTCTGGTAAAGCTCGTCTCTGACTGGTACAGGGACCCCAACTACTCACACGGCTTCGTGGTGCCGCTGGTCTTTTTCTACCTTCTCTGGCGCAAGAGGGCTCATCTGGCCCGGATGAGCCGGATCGCAAGGCCCTCATACTTGGGGCTGGGGCTCATGGCGGCGGGCATGGCAATGCTGATGGCCGGCCGCGCGGGAGCCGAGCTCTTTCTGCAGCGGACCTCGCTGCTCGTGGTAATGGCCGGCATGGTGCTGCTGTTTTTCGGCAGGCACATGCTCAGGTCGGTTGCTCCGGCACTGGCGTTCCTCATATTCATGATCCCCATACCCTACATGCTCTACGACAGCATAGCCTTCCCCTTAAGGCTCTTCACATCCTACTGCGCCAGCATGGGCCTTGCCCTGCTCAACATCCCGGTCCTGCGCGAGGGAAACCTCGTGCACCTGGCGAATACGACCCTGGAGGTGGCCGATGCCTGCAGCGGCATCCGCTCGTTGATCTCCCTGTTCGCCATCGGGTCAGTCATTGCCTGGATCGCGTTCAGGAGCAACTGGAAGAGAGTGCTGGTCGTCCTGATGGTGATCCCCGTAGCCGTGTTTGCGAACGCGGCGAGGGTGGTGATCACGGGCATTCTGGCGCACTTCTATGGGATCGCGGTTGCAGAGGGTTTTTTCCATGAATATGCCGGGATGGCAATCTACCTCATGTCGCTCTTACTGCTGCTGTCCTTGTGCAGGATCATCCGGGGGGATGTGTCCAAGCCTGGCCGTGAGCCGGCGGGCGTCCCGTACCGGGAAAAGGTGGGTGCCCTATGATCAGGATCATGCTCATTTTCGGGACCAGGCCCGAGGCCATAAAAATGGCGCCCGTGGTCCTGGAGCTCAACCGGAGAAAGGCCGGAGGATGTCCGGTCGAACCGCTGGTGTGCGTCACGGCCCAGCACAGGCGGATGCTGGACCAGGTGCTCGCCCTGTTCGGCATCGTTCCAGACTTCGACCTCAATGTCATGCTGCCCGGCCAGAGCCTTTTCATCCTGACCGCACGGATTATGGAGCGGGTGGGCGAGGTGCTGGATCGAGCCCGCCCCGATATGGTCCTGGTCCACGGGGACACCACCACCACCTTTGCCGCGGCCCTGGCCGCATACTACCGGCGCATCCCCGTGGGCCACGTGGAGGCCGGTCTTCGCACCCACGACAAATACCGCCCGTTTCCCGAGGAGATGAACCGCCGCCTTGCCGGTGTCCTGACAGACATCCACTTTGCCCCTACGGAAACCGCCAGGGCGAACCTGATCAGGGAGAACATCCCGCCCGAAAACATCCTGGTCACCGGCAACACGGTGATCGATGCCCTTCGTTACACCGCGTGCCGGATCAATAGAGATCCTGCCTGCCCGCTTTCACGGTATGCAGTTGAACTCGGACCCCTGGACGGCCTGAAGGACACGGACAGGGTCGTGCTGATCACGGGTCACCGGAGAGAGAGCTTCGGGCAGGGTCTGGAGAATATCTGCCTGGCCGTGGCCGATCTTGCACGGCATTGGCCCGATGTCTTCTTCGTCTACCCCGTGCACCTCAATCCCAGCGTGTTCGAGCCTGTGCACCGGATCATCGGGAACAAGGACAATATCCTTCTCCTGCCCCCTCTGGACTACGAGCCGTTCGTAGCGCTCATGAGCCGGGCATATCTCGTTCTGACGGATTCGGGGGGCATTCAGGAAGAGGCGCCGAGCCTGGGCAGGCCGGTCATTGTCATGCGCGAGGTCACAGAGCGGCCCGAGGCTGTAGAGGCAGGCACGGTGAGGCTTGTGGGGACCGACAGGGAGAAGATCTTCCGCGAGGTGGACCGCCTTTTGCGAGACAAGACCTTGTACGGGAAAATGTGCTTCGCCCATAACCCCTACGGAGACGGCAAGGCTGCTGAACGGATCGTAGATTACCTGCTTGCAGGATTTGGGGATTGCCGGGTTTCCGCCGGCCGGGCGTAGCTGGAGATACAAACCTGAAGCGGACGTGAAGATGTGGATGCCAAAGGAGAGTATGCGTGAATTGCTGTGAAGGAGGTTTAGACAATATGAGAGAAGAGGCGAGGAAAAATACGATCTATAGGATGATTTGTCAGGGCCTGCGGCCATGGATGCAGGTCTGCCCGGAAACCGGGCCGCAGGCGCCTGATCCCGGAACGGGTAAGGCAAGCCTGTATGGCGGAGCGCGGCGCAGGCTCGTTATGATGATAGCGCTCATGCTCCTGATGTGCCTTCCTTTGGGCGCCCGTGCCGATGTCCTGGTGGACAACGGCGGCCCCGGTACCTCGTTCACCGGGCAATGGCCGGTTTCGGGCGGAAACGACCATTACGGCTCGGACAGCCAGTGGTCGCGCGACGGCAACACCTACACCTGGGCACTCGGCTCCCAGCCGGCCGGTGTGTACGAGATCTTCATGTGGTGGTCGTCGTGGCCTTCACGCGCCTCGTCGGTGCCGGTTCAGGTCCGGCATGCGGACGGGGTGAGCACGTTCAGCATCAACCAGCGGCAGAATGCGGGAAGGTGGAACAGCCTGGGGACCTATTTTCTCGATTCTTCCAGCCAGGTGACGATCGTTGCTGCCAACGGCTCCACGGTGAGCACCTGCGCGGATGCGGTCCTGTTCGAGTATATAGGCGGCAACAGCCCGCCCTCGGCATCTATCGACTCCATCACACCCAACCCGGCACAGCCCGGCCAGGCGGTCACGTTCACCGGTCACGGCACCGACAACGAGGGTGCAATCGTCGAATGGCTGTGGGAGTCCGACCTGGACGGCGAGCTCTGCGACTCGGCATCGTGCACGGTCTCGTCCCTGAGCCAAGGGACCCACACCATATCCTTCTTTGTCCGGGACGAAGAAGGACTGTGGTCCGAGCCCGCCTCCGCAGACCTGGTGGTGGGCGGAGAAGAGCCCGGTGAGGTGATCATCGACAACAACAGCAGCTCGGCGTCGTTCACCGGGCCCTGGCCGGTTTCGGGAGGCTCGGGGTCATATGGCCCGGATTCGCAATGGAGCCGCGACGGCAACACCTTTACCTGGACCTTCACACCCGTGGTCTCGGCCTACTACGAGCTGTCCATGTGGTGGACCGAGTGGCCTTCCAGGAGCACGAGCGTGCCCGTGAGGATCGAGCACTATGACGGCGGCCCGACATCGACCACGTTCACAATCAACCAGCAGCAGGGCGGAAGCCGGTGGAACAGTCTGGGCGTGTATTTCTTCGATGCATCCCGGTCCTACCGGGTGACGATCACTGCTTCATATGGCTCCACGGTGAGCACCTGCGCGGATGCGGTGCGGTTCGTACCGGTCGACGAGCCGGGAAACAGCCCGCCGGCAGCCGCATTCACCGCAGACAAAACCACGGGCGGGGTCCCGTGTACGGTCCGGTTCTATGACCAGAGCACCGGAGAGGTGGACAGCCGGCTCTGGGATTTTGGAGACGGCTTCACCAGCACGCTCAAAGATCCCGTCCACCAATATAACCGTGCAGGTGTATTCCGGGTCTCGCTCACCGTGAGCAACGCATACGGCTCCGACACCATGGTGCGCGATGCCTATATCCGGGTGTATGAGGCAGCGGAGAGGATCTATCTCATCGACAGCTATTCCAAGAACGCCCTGTTCCTGCCCCGGTGCTACGAGTACCTGAAGCGCCTCGGTGCCACCGAGCAGGGCGGTGTGTGGGTATACACCAACCCGGTCAAGGGCGTGACCTATCATATCTACACGGTCAACACCCCGGAGGGCATGGAGCTGGCCCTGAAGGACGAGGGCTCCCACATCGTGTTCAACGGCCACTCAAACTTCGGCTTCGGCGCCACTTTTGCTAATTCCCGCGAGATCCAGAACCAGCGGATCGACAACATCTATTTCGTGGACGACGATCGCTTCACCAACTATTCCAGCGAGATGGTGTCAGTCAAGATCGACGGCATGAAATACGGCCAGGCCTACCCAAACTGGGACCCTGTCTTCAAGAACGGCGCGAGCGCGGTCATGCCCTACACCTTCAGCGAAGGCACGCCGCCGTACAATTACTACCTCACCTACACCATCCCGGACGATCCCGTTACATACAGAGTCGAGCTTTCAGATGGAACCTATCTGGAGCGGTTCCCGGACTCCAACACGCCGGCCTGGTATTCCGCAGACGGATCGCCTCCCGATCCGGTGAAAAACCGGGAGTACTTCATCACGAATTCCGATCCTGATTTCAACCGCTGCGACTTCATCGGCACCTGGCCCATAGGCATGATTCACAAGGGCGGCTACATGGGCGAATCCGGATATCTCGGCTACAACTACCAGTACCACAGTGCAGGCACCGGCCAGAACAAGGCGGTGTTCACTATCTATCTGAGGTATGCGGGCAACTATAACGTGATGGCCTCGTGGTACCCGTCTTCGACCAATGCCACCAACACCAAGTTCATCATCCACCACGCAGGGGGCCCCACCACTGTGGAGGTGAACCAGCGGGAGACTCTGCCCTCACTGGTCAAATCACTCGGCACCTTCTATTTCGATGCGGGAACGGCCAAAGTCGAGATCACCGACGAGGCGAATGGAAGGGTGATCGCCGACGCTATCGTGTTCAACTGTATGGACAACCCAACGCTCTTACAGGCGGAGTTCGATGCCGATGTGAGGTCTGGAGGTGCTCCTCTGGCCGTGCAGTTCACCGACCGGAGCATGTCGTATAATACCCAAATCTGGGATATATTCGGTGAGGGATCCTCGATACGGACGCGAACCTGGAACTTTGGCGATGGCAGCACGAGCACGGAGAAGAACCCCCGTCATGTGTATGAAGAGCCCGGGGTCTACACGGTGAGTCTGACCATCACCGATATCATGGGGAACCAGCATACCGAGACCAAGGAGGTATTCATTGCAACAGGCGTCACCGCGCCGCTCCACGCCGAATTCTTTGCGCGGAAGAGAAATGATGCACAGAGGACCATTGTCCATTTCCAGGACCGGAGCACCGGCAACATCACCTCGTGGAACTGGGATTTCGGCGACGGGACAACGAGCACGGAACAGAATCCCACCCATACATACACGGACATCGGTTTCTTTACGGTGCATCTTACGGTCTCCGGCCCGAACGGGCAGGATACCGAGACCGAGCAGAACTATATCTGCAACATGGTGGCCATCGAGTTCGTGGACAACACCTTCCACGAGAGGCCACACTTCTACTCCGGCTCGTTCATCAAGTTCGGCAAGGTTATCTGCAATACAGGTACGGTCAAGATCCCCACTGAGGAGATGCGCTACTCCCGGATGTTCTACGGCGGGTGCAACTCGTCGAACTACTATGTGGGGGCGTTCAAACGGGGCATCTTCTTCTTTGCACATATGGACACCAACGAGATCCTCGCGCCGGAATACCTCAGGCGCTATCTCCTGGGCGACACCGACGACCAGATCCTGGCGCGGCTCAACGCTATCGAACCGGCATACGAGTACTACGACTTCAACCAGAAGCCGCCGTCCATGAGATAGTACGGGTCTGACTCCGCACGAGTGTCTCGTGTGGAGGGATATGTATGTGTTTCTTCCGGAGATTTCATCCGGTGCGCGCATCATGCGCGCGCCGGAGGTGCTCCGGAGAGAATAAATACATGGAGAGGAATTCTGCGGCATTTCCCGTCAGGAGAAATGATGCGGCACTTTAAGCCAAGCAAAGGGCAGGCTTGTGAATGACATGCTGATGATGCATGTGCGCCCTCGCTTTGCCGGAGAGGGGAAGGAGCGATAAGGCGGCAATGGCCGGACTCATCTATGGCATAAACGAAATCAGGCGCTATGCGGCGCATTACACGAAGGTAAAGGATATCTTCAAAGGCTTCAACGATCCTGACTGCCGAACAAACGGCGGCAGGGCCAAACCGGCAGTCTCCAGGCTCGTGGACTACCTCTATCTGTTCTTTGTCATGGGTATGCAGACTACGAACTATCACCTGTTTCGGTTCGACACCATGGATAGAAAGAGATTCAAAGAATACATGGACGATCCGAACGCTCCGCTCTTAAGGCAGAAGCTGTGGAGCACACTATGGAAGAAGTCAACCTTTATCCTGGTGCACGACAAGTATCTGTTTCACTGCCTGTGCGAGTATCACTGGTTGCCATGCCCCCGGTGCTACGGCGTGGTGAGGAGGAATGCGCTGCCGGAAGCCAAGGCCTTTCTGAAAGACCTGATGCAGAAAAACGGGATGGAAACACTTGTGCTGAAACCGGTGTGGGGGCTTATGGGAAAAGGCATCCACTTCATCTCCCTGTCCGACGTGGATGCCCTGGAGCGGCTGATAGAGCACGACGACGTGGATGACGAATACAGCGATTACCTCATCCAGGAGCGCATCAGGCAGCACCCCGAGCTCGAACGGATGAACCCCCACTCGGTGAACTCCATCAGGATCGTCACCTTCCTCGTCCCTGATGGCCGGGTCGAGTTCATTGCAGCCATGCTCAGGACAAGCTCCTCTGTGAGCCCGGTCGACAACTTCTCGGCCGGCGGCATGGTTGCGGGCATCGACCTTGATACCGGCACCCTGAAAAAAGAGGGTGTGATCAAAACCCCGAAGATCAGGGTGCTGACGAGGCACCCGGTAACCGGCACGGAGCTCATGGGCTTTCGGGTGCCGTACTGGGAGGAGATCAAGGAAACGGCTGCGCGGGGGCAGAAAATCTTCCACTACATTAAATCCATCGGGTGGGACTTTGCCGTGACGCCCGAAGGCCCGGTGATCATCGAGGCGAACCAGGAATGGGGAACGGCGGGCCTTCAGGCTGCTAACGGCGGTCTGCTCACTGAAAAGAACAGGAAGCTCTTCGCCCGGTATGGTCTGAAGTTCTACGGGTAGCGTCGTGTTTGTCATGGTTCCATATTCCTGGAACATCACTGCCCCAATCAAGAATGGCTCGGGGCAGCCATGTGCGGCAGTGCACGATGGAGGTGTGCCCCCTCCTGAGCACAGCTTTGCGGGTCTCTACAAAGAGGGGGCATGATAGTCATTTCGAGAGAGAATACTTACGGGGAGGCAAGCGAGATGAGGGAAATCGTTCTATCGACCAGCCTCATGCTTTTCAGGGGCATCACGAAAATCAGGAACAGGACAGTGCCCTCTATCGGGCAGGCATGCAAGGTCGATCTCATCCGGCTGGAATCTTCCTACTACCTCCATGAAGCGCAGGCCCTGGGCGTGCAGGCCTCCGTCCTTGATAATAACGTGCTCCAGCTCAGGAGAAACGGTACTGTTCAGAATATCTACCGTGCATTTACCGACCTCGATGGCGAGGCCACACTCATGATTGCGGGTGACAAGGCCTTCTGCAGCTCCATGCTGAGAAGGCACGGGGTCCCCATACCCGAGTCGGAAGTGCTCAAAAGCGGTGACTATAGCGGTGCTGCCGCATTCCGCAGGCGGATCGGCGCCCCGATCGTGATCAAGCCGGCAAAAAACACGGGAGACAGCAAGGGCGTCTTTATCAGGCCAGATAGCGGTTTTGCCCTCTGGCGTGCAGTCAATTTTGCCGGACAGTTCGGAGATGAAATTCTGGTTGAGAAGTTCCACGAGGGCACGAATTACCGGCTGCTTTTCTGCCGGGGCGAGTTTCTGGCTGCAAGCTTACGCAATCCTGCCCGGGTGGTCGGCGATGGAATCCATACCGTGCGCGAGCTGATTCACCGGGCCAATGCTGGACGGCTGTCCATTGCTCGAGATATCACGGCATATGACCCCGCGACCCGCCCCATTCTCTACAGGATACCTGTCACTGGAGGGCTCAGGGCCCTGGTGAAGAGACAGGGTTTTTCCATGAATTCGATTCCGCAAGAGGGGAAGGTGGTGATGCTGCAGGACATCTGCCAATGGCTCTTTGGCGGAGAGTATCTCGACGTTACCGACGAAGTGTCTCCCGACTTCATCGCACTGGGGAAAAAGGTGGTGGACATTCTCGGCATCAAGCTCGCCGGCATCGACCTCATTACGCAGGATATCCGAGCCGCCCGGCCCGGAGAATTCGTCATCAACGAGGTGAACACCTCGCCCGCCCTTCTTGTGCACTACGAGGTTCAGAACAGGCCGAAGATGCGGCCGGTCGCCCGGGAGATCATCCGGTCGATGTTTTCATGAAACCGTTTGTTTTTTTATCTTAAGCTTTGAAAAGGAGGTAATCGTATGAGTATCAATATCCGGTGGTATAAGAAGCATGCTTTTTCCCTGAACGGGATGGAAATTTTCAGGCTTCCGGACCTGAGCGCCCACTCTGGACTCCCACCCCAGAACGATATCGAGATGTATCCACTGAAAAAGGAGGAGATCCCTCAGCTCATGGAGCTTCACGACACGAAGTGCATCGAATGGAACCATATCTTTACCCGGGAGGACGTGGAAGACCGCCTCGCCTCGGGTCAAACGTGCATCTGCAGCTGGTATAAGGGACAATTGGCGGGTTTTATCTGGCTTGCACCCAGGAGGGTCTTCTCGCCGGAATTGCGGTGCATGTTCGAGACGGACAGCACGGGCGTGTTCGATTACAACGGCTTTGTGAACCCTGATCACCGGCGCATGCATGTGGGACTCAGGTTGCTTGACAAAGCGTGCCAGGAGTTTGCGGAGAAAGGATTCAAGACCATGTACAGCTACTTCCGGATCTCGAACCAAGCTTCCAGGAAGGGCAACACCCATCTCGGGTTCAAAAAAGTCGGCAGGATCTACTACGGCTACCTGCTGGGCTACTACTATTTCATCCCCTCCCTGAGCAGAGAGCCGGGTGTGCAGGTGCGCCTGTGCGCCAGCCCGTGGCACCGATGGCAGACGTTCGTTCAGAAAAGGGTGTCTGCTGCATGAAACAGAACATCCGCTGGCATCTGAAGCAGGTTTTTTCCATCCGGGCCATGGATATCCTTATGGTACCCGACCTCACTTTTTCTCCTGTATTGCCCGTGGATGACGATCTCGAAGTTGAGATCCTTCGAGAAGAGGACATTCCCGAGCTCATGGAATTCCACGACAGCAGGTGCATCCAGCGGTCCGGCGTCTTCACCCGGGAAGAAGCCCTCACTCGGCTCAAGTCCGGACATATGTGCAGCTGCGCGCGGCACCGGGGGAACATGTCGGGATTTGTCTGGTTCGCACCCCTGGTTGTTTTTGCCCCGGATCTGCACTGTGAATTCAAGATGAACGATGGGGGCGTCATGATCTATAACGTCTTTATCGCCTCTGAGCACCGTGGCAGGAAAGTTCTGCCCACGGTGCTGAATATGTCATTCCGCAAGCTTGCGGAACTCGGCTATAGCCGGTCGTATGCCTTTATCCATCACGAAAACCGCTCGTCGAAGAAGACACTGGAGAAATATCACTCCCAGACATGCGGGATCATTTTCCACGGGTTTGCAGCAGGCTGCTACTTCCTTCTGCCGTTCATCCGGAATAACGCTGGCATCCGTGTCCGACTCTGCTCAAGTCCGTGGTACCGCTGGCAGGAGGTTTTCCGGAAAAGGCCGATCGGCGGACAACCGACTCAATGAAGACCCGCGCCCTTGAAAGCCTTATCATGCAGCTTTCCGTCCGGCAGGCATCCATCCCTGTCGTTTTGGGGAGCGGCGGCCTGGGTCTGATCCGGAGCCTGGGCGAAAAAGGGGTTTGGAGCATCGTCATCGATGACGGGCCGGCGAGCGTCCGGGATTTTTCCCGTTACTGCCGGCGGATCACTGTGGCCGACATATCCGCCGCTTGGGACAAGCTGTGCGAAGTCCTGCGCATGGTGAGCTCCCTTGCGCTGAAGCATTCCGGAAATCCGCCAATCGTTTTTCCCACCTCCGATTATATCCTGCACAGCCTCGCCGGCCGGTATGACGAGCTGAAAAGCCTTGCAGCCATTGCCGCACCTTCGCGCGAGGTCATTCAGCTCACCCTTGACAAGGTCTCCTTCTACCAATGGCTCATGGATCATGATTTCCCCTGCCCGCGAACCGTCTTCCCCTCACGCGGCGGTGAGAACGTTCCGGACACCGGGAACATATCCTTCCCCTGCATCGTGAAGCCGGCACTGACCTTCATGCTCGAGCAGGCCGCGGGCTGCAAGCTCTACGTGGCGGCGAACCGGTCAGAGCTCGTGAGCTGCTGCCGTGACCTCTCGGAAAGGAACATGAAGTATGTGATTCAGGAGATCGTCCCAGGAAGAGACGAAGACCAGTTCTCGCTGGCGGGATACTGCAGAAAGGGCGGGGAGATTGCGGGATATGTCATGACCAACAAGCTCAGGCAGAGCCATTTCGGCGCAGGCACCTTCGTGTCCGGTGCTCATGTCCCCCCCTTGCTCACCTTGGGCCGAAGGCTGTTGAGAGATCTGGACTACCAGGGCATATTCGAGATCGAGTTTCGCAAGGACGAGCGCGACGGCACCTACCGGATCATCGAGCTCAATCCCCGCTGCTGGTCCCAGATCATACTCGCCACCCGCATGGGGGTGAACGTGGCGTACCAGGCATACCAGGACCTTGCCGGGATGGGGTCCGGCAGACAGCAGCCGGCGCTCCCGGCTGCAAAGAAATACTGGGTCGACATCGAGCGTGACCTGGGCAATCTGAAGCGGAAGTGGAGCCAAGGCGACTACTCGCTCAGTAAGGTGCTTTCCGTAATGTCTTCCATTCCCGTGGTCGAGCCCTTCAACCTCAGGGACCCGGGGCCGGGCCTGTGGTATCTGAAGCGGAAGATCGCCCGCAAGCTCACGAAAAGGCGCACAGGCGGTCTTTCACGGCAAGGCGGCAGGCCCCTGTCCTGACTGACGTCCCACCATAAGGCAAATAACCATGTCTCGATTCTTTTGGAGCACAGACAATACCCGGCAAACCGGAAACCCCGGACATCGGAGTGAGGGGGAGATTTCCGGGGTACAGGAGTTCATCTCGGCCATCTATCCCCATGTCATGCGCCGGGGCTGGCGGGACGGGCTGAAAGATCACTACCGGACCCAACTGTGCGAAACCATGCAAGTGCTGGGCTGGTTCACCCCTTCTTGGTTTGCCCCCAGGCAGGGCGTATGGAAGCTGCTGCTGCCGGGGAATTTCACCACCGACCTGTTCGTCGCCGATGCCTCGCTCGGCGCGATTCCCATCGACCTCTCCAAGAGCTATGCGCGGGTCATCGTACACCCGTGGTATGACCGGTCCGCAGACCTGATCAGGAAAAGGGCCCTGGAGGCTGGCGCGTCCAACGTGCATGTCTGCGACAGCATCGATGACCGGGTGCTGAAAGGGCTCGGCTGCAGCTTCGGCATCAGCCTCATGGTCGTCACCCGCGATCTCGTCTCCACCCTGGGAGAGCAGGGCGTGGAGAACAGAATCGCCCGGATCCTCGATTGTGTGAGCAGGTTCAGCACCAGGACCTGGACGAATGTCTTCGTATTTCCGAACCGGCACGGGAGAATTGCCTCCAGATGTTTTCCGAGTTACTTCAGCCCCACGGGCATGACCGCGGCCGGGCTGAAACGAACCGGCGCACCTCACGGGCTTACACATGCAGAGACGCACCATCTCAAGGGGCTTCCTGAGAACATCACCGAGGTCGATATGAAAGCCTTCCGGGATTCCCCGGCCGGAGCAGTTTTTCCGGCCCATGGTTTGAGGCTCAGGCCCGGTGATATCGGCAGGGCCATCAGAAGCCGTGCATCCTTCTCACAATCGCAGGCAATGATCCTTGAGAGAGGCGGGAAACAGCCATCGTGGCTCCATGGTTTCCTGTCCCATCTCCAGGCTGAGGGATTCGGACGGCCCACTGTCAGGCGATGCCTGGCGGGCAAGCCCAACACGGCTCTCCTGGAGCTGGTGCACGACACGGGGTATTCCTCGGTCTGCAGGATGCCCCTGGGCAAGGGCGAGATCACCGACAACCGGGCGGAGAACAACTATACGGCCCTCCAAAGGCTCGAATCGTGCGGCGAGCTCTCGATGCTCGTCCCCCGGCCACTATGCCGCGGAGTGTACCAGGGGCAGAAGTATTACATGGAGACCTTTGTTTCCGGAAGAAAGCACTCGCTCGTTTCCGAAAACCATGCCCGCATCTTTGAGATGATCCGCCCGGCACTGATCTGGCTGTATCTCGACGCGGGCCGCGACACCCATATCGACGGGCTGGTGTACCATAACCTGGCAGGAGACGGGATCTCCATGCTGAAGAGATATGCGCGCGGCAGAGAAGACTTAAGGAGAATCCAGGACCTCGACCGCATGCTCAAAGACATCCTGCTCGACACTGAAGACCGGCTGCCCCAGATCCACGGCGATTTCAAGATCGAGAACATGCTCTTCGGCAGACGCGGACTTCGGGGGATCATCGACTGGGACCTCTCCGCGGCCTTCGGACCGCCCTATCTGGACCTGCTCTATTTCTACGCCTATTCGTTCCACCACAGCCCGCACACCAACGGCGGGGGCATCATGGGCTTCATCATCAACCGGCTGCTGCGCGCCGATCCCGGGCCCGTGCTTGAGAGCTGGATCGAGGAGTATACGTCGTGCCTCGGCGTTTCTCCGGTGTGGCTCAATATATCCGGGATACTGTTCTGGCTGCACTATGTCACCAGGATCATGGGCACTGCGCTGCCTGCATATGATCCCGGGACCTACCGGGAGAACATCCGCGAACCGCTTGCAGTCATTGCAGAGAAGATGCAGAGGTTTTCGTGAACAAACGGGCGCTGCTCTCGTCGTTGATATGCCGGCCCGGGATCCATCCGGTCATGGCTGGGATCTCGAACAGGCGGTATGTGCGTATCCTCGCGTATCACCGGGTGCTCGATATCGACGAGCAGACCTATCCCTTCGATTGCGAGCTCATCAGCGCCTCTGTCAGGGACTTCGAGCGCCAGATGGAGCACGTCTGCTCCCGCTACCGCGTGGTGACCTTTGCCGACCTGGAGGAGTACGAGCAAAACAACGAGAGAATTCCGGAAAACACTCTGATCATCACCTTTGACGACGGGTATGCCGACAACTACGAGCAGGCCTTTCCCATCCTGGAGCGCTACGGGCACAAGGCGGTGTTCTTCCTCTCCACCGACTACATCGGGACAGACACCCCCTTCTGGTTCGAGAGGCTCGCCTATCTGGTCAAAAAGGGGATGGTCGACACCTCGCGGCTGGATCTGGGGCCGTGTGCAGGCATTGCCGGCAAATGGCGCGACCACCGGGGGGTCTTGCCGCAGGAGGGCCTCTATCACGCAGTCATCCGGCTGCCCAACCGTGACCGGCTGCGCCTGCTCAGGCAGATCGAAGAGGGAATGCCGCCCCTGCCTAAGGACGAAGCCGCCTTGGTGAGGCCGCTCACCTGGGATCAGGTCAGGGAGATGGCAGATCACGGCATGGAGATTGGCTCCCACACAAGGAGCCACTTGATCCTGGGCAATGGCTCGCCCAAAGAGGTGGCCCAAGAGCTGGAGGTGTCGAGGAGGACCATCGAAGAGCAGATCTCGCGCCCGGTCCGTGCGGTATCATACCCCATCGCGTCCTATGACTTTGCCATAAACCCGCTGGTGATCAAGCTGGTGCAGCTTGCAGGCTACCGCTTCGGGGTCGGCTATACCTCGGGGCCGGTCAGGCGTCTTACACGGGAGCGCTACCAGCTCAAGCGCCTGAAGATCGAACGATATGTCTCCTTCGACCGTTTCCGGGCAAAGCTCCTGTTTCCGGGCCTTTTCGCCTGAGGGCGGGGTCAGGTACCTGCATAACGATATAGCTTTGTAAAAGCAAAAAAACTCCAAGCCATACCGAACGGATGAAAAAAGAGCTGAAAAGCCTGGGCAGGCAGACTCTCATCTACGGCCTGGGGAGCATGCTGGGCCGGCTGAGTGCATTTCTGCTGTTGCCGGTATACACCAGCTATCTCACCCCGGCCCAGTTCGGCACGCTGGAGCTCTTCTACATGACCAGCGCCGTGATTTCCATCTTTCTGGGCACCCAGCTCTCCCACGCCACCTTGCGGTTCTACTTCGATTACGACGCCCTGCCGGATCGCTACCGGGTCATCAGCAGCTCGTTCATCCTGTGTTTTACATTCAGCGCACTTGTCTTGGGCGTCTGCGCCCTGTTTGCAGAGCGGTTCTCACTCCTGCTCTTCGACGGTGATCAATATGCCCGGCACTTCGTGGTGCTGTTCGTGTGGCTGCTCTTAAGCCTTTCGAACGAGATCCTCTTCGCCTTTGTCAGGGCCCTTGAACGCGCCGGCCTCTTTGTCGCGGTCATGCTGTTTGAGCTCATCGCCAAGCTCGGGCTGTGCATCTTCTTCGTGGTCTGGCTAAAGTGGGAGGAGTTCGGCGTGCTCGCCGGGAATCTCGCGGGCACGGGCGTGGCCTTTGCCGCGCTGGCAGTGTTCACCTTCTCCCGGTGCCGGCTCGAGGTCGACATGTCTTTGTTTCTTAAGCTGGTGCGCTACACTCTCCCGCTCATATTCGTGAGCATGTGCGGCACCATCATGGGCATGGCCGACCGGTTTTTTCTCAAGACCTACACCTCGCTCGCCATGCTCGGTCTCTATGCACTGGGCATGCGGTTTGCGAGTGTGGTGAACTTCCTGGTGTTCCATCCCTTCACCAGGGGGTACGGGCCGTTTCGGTTCTCCATCATGAACCGCGACAACGCCAAAGAGATCTACTCGCGGGTGACGACCTACTTCTGCTTCTTCTTCCTCTGGGCATGCCTGGGCGTGATCGCCCTGGCGCGGGAGGTGATCGTGATCATGGCAGACGAGAGCTACTGGGATGCCTATCGGGTGGTGCCCGTGCTCCTGGTGTCGGTGTTCTTCTCCGGGCTCTACTACATGGTGCAGATCGGCGTGTATCTCAAGAAGAACACCCAGGTGCTCTCCTACGTGTTCGCCGCGGCAGCCATCTTCAACCTCGCCTGCCTGTGGGTCCTGGTGCCTGCCTTCGGGATCATGGGCGCGGCAATGGCCGTGTGCGCCACCCGTGCGCTCGTGGTCCTGCTGGGGTGGCGATGCTCGCAGCTCGTCTATCCCATGAGGTATGAGTGGGGACGCTGCATGAAGATCGCGGCCGTGTTTATCGGGCTCGGGCTCGTGACCTCGTGGCCGTTTCACGAGAGCCCATATTTCTCCATGCTCATGAAGGTGCCGGTGCTGCTCCTCTATCCCCTGGTCCTCTACAGCATCGGCTTCTACAGCCGGCAGGAGAGAGAGATCATCGTGAAGCTCCCCGCCCGGATGTTTGCCATGAGTGCTCTCAGGAGAAACGTATCATAGCGGGCCGGGCAAGACTTTTGAAGACAAGACTGTGCCTTTGTGCCGGGTCGATCGCACCCCTTGTTTTTCCAGTACCGGGTCATAATTATTGATTTCATATGGACGGAAAGGATGATTGCCCGCATGCCCGCTGTGGTGGGGGGCGGTTCCCCCTGATCAAGGCAGGCCGGCATATCTGAAAAAACCGGACATGATTGTAATGAGGAGGTTCCATCTTTTCAGCCAATGATCGGTGTGGATGTTTTCCACCCGGCATGCGTAATCCTGCTCGTGAAATAAGGCGCGTCACCCTGTTTTTTTCAACAGAGGTAGACCCTTGTCTGCCCGGTCAGATCCTTTCGTGCAAACAGGAAAGGCTTTATCCTGGAAAACGGGTGCAACGCCTGTTCCCCTGCCGGGTGCTGGAAAAAGGTGCCAAGCACACCCCGCACCGCCTGCGAGAGGCTGAAAAGGCCTCGCTCCCTTGAAAAACGAGGTTCACCCTCCTGAGCGGAGCTTTGTCTTTTGAGCGTGGAGCAGGATTCAACCCACAAGGAGACTCGAAGATGAAGATACTCATCCATCACCGGACACAGGGAAAAGGCGTAGAGGCGGTCCACGTGCAGGGCATCGCACAAGGCATGAGGGCCTGCGGGCACGAGGTGAGGGTCGTCTCGCCTCCCGGGGTGCAGCTCTCGGTGCACGAGAGGAAGAAGGGGGCTGTCAGGACCATTGCCGGCAATGTGCCCCAGCCGGTCTTCGAATGCCTTGAGCTCGCCCACAACCTGGCGGCGCTCGCCCTGCTTACAAAGGCGAAAAACGAGTTCGGCTGCGATTTGATCTATGAGAGATACGCCTTCCTCGGCCTGGCCTCTACGCTGGCAGCCAGGGACTGGAAGGTGCCTCTGGCGCTCGAAGTCAACTATACGTTGGCAAGCGACCTGGGTGTGCGCACCCGGTCGAGACTGTTGAGGCCGCTTACCGGGTATTGCGAAAAGCTTGCATTCAGAAATGCGTCGCTCCTTCTCCCGGTGTCCACTGCGCTCGCCCGCGATCTCGCAGCCCGGGGATGCCCCCGGGAGCGCATTCTGGTTTCACCCAACGCTGTTGATCTGTCATATTTCAATCCAGGCGGGACCGGGGGCCGGGAGCAGGGAAGGGGGCTGTTCCGCAGCCCGCCCGATGTGGTGGTCGGGTTTACGGGCAGCTTCGCCCCATGGCACCGGGTCGATCTGCTCATGGACGCATGCCGCACCGTTGCCGAGGCGGTGCGCGTGAATCTGGGGCTCATGCTCGTGGGCGAGGGGGGCAACCGGCGTGATCTCGAGGCGCGTGCAGGCGGGAATCCGGAGAACCTCGAAGTCGTGTTTGCCGGGTTTGTTCCCCACGACCTGCTTCCCGGGTACATCGCATCCATGGATATCGCGGTCATGCCTCACTCCAACGACTATGGATCTCCCATGAAGATCTTCGAGTACATGGCCATGGAGAAGCCCGTGATCGCGCCCGATCTGGTCCCCCTGCGGGATGCTGTCGACCACGGATGCGAGGGCCTCCTGTTCACTCCCGGCAGCCGCGAGGAGCTTGTGTATTCGCTCCTGGGCCTGATCAACGATCCTTTTGCGAGAAGGGAGATGGGTCGCCGGGCCCGGTTCAGGGTCGAGCGTGATCACAATTGGAAAAACCGGTGCGAAAGAATTCTCGGTGCGCTTGCAGGTTCGCCTTTCCGGGAAGGGCAGGTACACAGAGAAAAACCATTGAGCAGCCGGCCCGGTATGACCCCGATGGAAGACCGGCGTCGATCTCTGTCTTTGAAAGGACACGTGAGGCAACCCATATGAATATCCTGGTTCCCTACCTCTCCCGGTGGAACTCGATCAACCGCTCACGCTATGTTCAGATCCTGAGCCGTCTGGCGCAAAATGGGCATAATGTCTACCTGGCGCAGCCTCCGGCCATGAGCTCCGAGGACTCGGGCTTTGTGGAGTCGCGGGAGGACTCGCTGAACACTATCCGGCTCATTGATGTAGAGATGCCGCCCCTGTTCTGGAACGCGGCCCTGCCCTTGGGAAAGGTTGTAAAAAAAGGGGCCTACTGCCTGAAGCTCAATGCAGCGATCGGGCGGATGATCAGGGCCTATGATATCGATGCGGTGCTGTTCTATTCCATGGCCCTGTATCCGCTTGCAGGCCGGGACGACGTGGTGAGCGTCTACGACCTGGGTGACGACCATGTCGACCTGCTGCGCCACGAGCTCGGGAAATTTTCAACCCGCCCGGTGATTCGTCTCGCGGAGAGGCTGCTCAAGAAGACCCTGAGCCGGTGCGACTGCGTGTTTTCCGTATCGCACCACCTGGCGCAGAAGTACTTTCCGGACAGCATCCATCTGCCCAACGGTGTCGACATGGACGCGATCCGGCCCGGCAGCGGCAAGCACCTGAGACCGGCCGGACCGGGGCCGGTGGTGGGCTTTGTCGGGTCCCTGGAATATTTCATCGACTTTCAGCAGATTCTGGATGCGGCATGGCTCAGGCGCGACTGCACCTTTGTGGTGGCGGGCGGAGGCCGGCAGTATCGAAGGCTTCAGAGCGAGAAGCAGAGGCTCGGGCTCGGCAACCTGATCCTGACCGGGGGGCTCGATCATGAAGAGATCCTCAAATATGTGGACTCGTTCGACATCTGTCTCAGCCCCTTCCGCTTAAGCCCGCTCACCCATGGCGCGTGCCCCATCAAGCTCTTCGAGTACCTGGCGTTTCACAAGCCCGTGATCTCTTCGCGCATTGCCGAGGTGCAGAGAATCGGAGGCGGCTTTCTCTACTGGGCGGACAGCGCGTCCGAGCTGGCCGCCCGCATCGACGAAATCGTCCGGCAGCCCCGCGAGGCGGCCGGCCGCGCGCAGCAGGGGTTCGAGGTATTGCAGCGGCACTACATCTGGCCCCGGATTGCAGACCGATTTGCCGAGGTCGTTCAGGAGCGTGTCGAGGAGAAACGACGGTGCTGAAGGCCGATCTCCACTGCCACACTGTGTATTCCCCCGACTCGTGCAACCGGCTCGACTGGGTGATACGGAGATGCAAAGCAGCGGGCATTACCTGCCTTGCCGTGACCGACCACAACGAGCTCCAGGGCGCCCTGGAGCTTAAGAAAATCGCCCCATTTCCCGTGATCCCGGGCGAGGAGATCGACACCGGGCAGGGCGAGATCATCGGGCTCTTTCTCGAACAGCGGATCAGGCCCATGCAGGGCATGGAAGACACCATCGGGGAGATCGGGTCGCAGGGAGGCCTGGTATATCTCCCGCACCCCCTGTCGCTTTGCCGGAACCAGCCGCTCGATGTGGACGTCATTCGAGGTCTCTTGAGCAAGGTGGACATCGTGGAGGTGTTCAACTCGCGCACCCGCTGCGAGAGCGCGGATCACGCATGGCTGGCCGAATGGATCAGGCGGGGCGGGGTGGTCATCTCGGCCGGGAGCGATGCGCACGCACCCCACGAGCTGGGCAACGTGCTGATCGAGATGGACGATTTCTCTTCGCCCCGAGAGTTTCTCAGGTCGCTCGCCAAGGCCCGCTTCTCCATGAAAAAGACCTCGCCTTTCTTAAGGGCGGTGATGAACCACCGGGTCCGCAGCATCATCAGGTTTTGCGCCTTCAGCCCCCCGGGCCGCCCGGCCGGACATCTTTGATCGGCGCCGGAGCAGGCGAGGGGCCCTCAAGGACAGGGGTCATCAAGGACAGGGGTCAGGTCTCCACATATGACACAAAAATGTCATATGTGGAGACCTGACCCCAGGACTGTGTGACCCCAGGACTGTGTGCTGAGACCTGACCCCCATGACGGGAGAGCGATCACTAAAATCAGGGAGAACCCAGATCATGTATATTCCGGATATATTCAATAACAAGGTCAGTCCGGCTCCATACCCGGACATTCCGGCCCCCGGCGCGGGGCTCGAAAGGATGCCCGATCTCTTTCCCCAGCCAGCCATTGTCAGGCCGGCCGGGCGCCCCGGCCTTCCTGCGAGGCGGGTCTTGGTCACGGACGCCTCTCAGAGAAAGTCTGTGCCCATCATCCGGTCGCTGGGCAGGAAGGGTGTGCATGTGGTCGCTGCAGAAGACGGACAAATGTCTCTGGGCTTTTACTCGAAGTATGCACGGCAGAAGCTCACCTATCCGCCGCCGGAGAAGGAGGAGCGGTTTGTCGACTGGCTCATCGACTCGGGCCGCTCGGGCAGGTTCGATATCGTGTTCCCCATAGACGAGCGCACCATGGCCCCGGTCACCAAGTACAAGGCCGAGATCGAGCAGTATCTGACCGTGCCCGTGGTGGACTACGAAACCTTCATGCTGGCGCGGGACAAGGCCAGGACCATGGAGCTCGCGGAGGGCCTGGGCATACCGATTCCCCGCACTGTGGCGTGCACCCGGGAGGACGACCTGGCGGAGACGCTCAGGCTCATGCCCGTGCCGGCCGTGATCAAGGCCAGAGAGAGCTCGGGGTCACGGGGTTTGTGCTATGTAACAGACAGAAGACATATCTTCAGTGAATACCGGAAGATCCACGCACGCTACCCCTTCCCCCTGGTTCAGGAGCTCATCCCGCCCGGGGGAAACACCTACGGTGTGGAGGCCCTGTGCGATCATGGACGGATCCTGCGGCTCTTTGTCCACCGCAGGATCAGGGAGTATCCCATCAACGGCGGCCCAAGCACCCTGCGCGAGAGCGTGTACAAGCCCGATCTCCTCGAACATGCGGTGCGCATGCTCACGGCCATCAAATGGCACGGGGTGGCCATGCTGGAGTTCAAAGAAGACCCGAGGACAGGGAAATGCGTGCTCATCGAGATCAACCCCAAGTTCTGGGGATCGATCGCGCTGCCCATAGCTGCCGGGGTGGACTTTCCCTATCTGCTTTACCAGCTCGCCTGCAGACAAGAGATTGGAGAGGAATACAGCTACCCCGAGCATGTGCTGTGCCGGTGGCTCCTGCCGGGAGACCTGCTCCACTTCATCTTCAACCCAAACCGGCTCAACCTTAAGCCCAGCTTCTTCGACTTCAGGAAAACGGCCTACGACATCATGGACGCAAAAGACCCGGGGCCGTTCATCCTGCTCATCCTCACCCTGATCAAGGACATATTCCTGCCCAGGACATGGACAGGCAAGATACTGAGGAACTAGAAAAGCCCTCGTCATGATCTTCATGTATTTCTATGAGCTTCAGCTGATCTTGAGGCCTCAGGACTTTTCACCCATGTTCCTGGGATGGCCGGTGGCCTGGATGACGGTGTTTCCGGGCTTTTTACTGGGCCTGCTGCTCAATGGTGAGGTGCTCAGGAAAAGGCTGCCCCAGTTCTACCTGCTGCCGCTCTTCCTCGGAGCCATCTTCATCTCTGCTGTGTACAATACGGGCCTGGAGAATTTTTATCCTCCCACAGCCACCTTCCTGAAGCGTATCCTGGTGTTTTATATGATTGTTTTTCTCATAGACAGCGAGCGCAAGCTCAGGGGCGTCATGACCATGTTCATGGCCCTGGCGGGTTTGATGGGGTTTCACGCGATACTGCAGCTGACAACGGGCACCGGCTTCGGAGGGGTCGCGCCTTTGACGCACTATGATCCCCCCCGCGCGGTATGGTGCGGGGAGTGGGATGGCTCCAACTCGTTCGGCGTTATCTTTCTGCTCGCCATACCTGTCTGCCTGGAGTTTCTCTTCAGCAGGCCGGCCCTGGGCCAGAGGATCGTCGCAGGGATAAGCCTGCCGCTGTGCGCCATGGGGCTGTACTGTGTCGATTCCAGGGGCGATACGCTGGCCCTGATAGCGGCCATGCTTTTGTATCTCTCCATGAGATTCTCCCCGAAAAAACTGGCCTTTGTCATGATCGCGGCATTCATTCTCGCAGGTGCGATTCTGCCGTCGAGGATGTCACAGCTGACGCTCTCCGAATCGTCGGCCCACCAGAGGGAATGGGTGTGGGAGCAGGGCCTCGATCTGCTCAGGGACAATCCCGTGCTCGGCGTGGGCCCGGGCAGGTTTGTGAATAACACCGAGTCGGGCCTCATTGCGCACAGCAACTATGTCGGCATTTTCTCAGAGATCGGACTGACAGGGTTTTTCGGGTTCATGGCCATTCTCTGGTTTACCTTCAAGGGGCTTTTCCTGGTCATATTCAACCGCAGCAAAGAAGGCGGCATAGACAGTATCCGCATGCTGATATCCAAAATCTTCTTTCACCGTGACGAAAACCCCGGGCAGGGTCCGGACCTCGCCAGGGCGTTGCTCTGCAGTCTGTTAGGGATGTGTGTGGCGACGATGTTTATCGTTCTTCTGAACGATCTGCTCTTTTTCGTCCTCGGGCTGTGCGCGGCGGCATTCATCGTCTCGGAGGGTGCGCAAGGCCCTGTCCCGCTGCTGTTCGAACGAAGCGACATGCGGACAATCGCCCTCCTCATGGCCGGGGTCATCTTTTTTTACTGGCTTGTGGCAGTCTATGAGATACTCTGACGTGTCGATTGCATCCCCGCCTGTCCAGCGCCCGTATCTTGAGCCGGACAGGAATAACACGCACCGGCCCGGGGCCTGGCATAGAAACATGCACCGGTGGATCGTGCCCTATCTCATGGGCGAGCTGAAAAAAAGACTGCGCAAACCGGTTCAGGGCAGGCTCCATGTCATGTTCTGCGTGGCCGATCACTTCGAGCCCTATACCAGGGGGGCCTCGCCCGGGCAGGCGGAGAAGAGGCTAAAGCGCTGGACAACAAATCTGCCAGCGCTGGCAGAGGGAATTGTTGGAAGTGACGGCAAGCCATACCGGCACACCTTCTTCTATCCCAGGGAGCAATATTCAAGGACCCTGCTGAACCGGCTCGCAGAAATCTGCCGGGCAGGACTCGCAGAGGTGGAGATTCATCTGCACCATGACAATGCCGCATCCGAGGAGTTAAGGGCCGACTTGCTCCACTTCAAGAGGTTCCTCAGACAGGGCCACGGCCTGCTCTCGGCCGACAAAAACACGGGAGAGGTCAAATATGCCTTTATCCACGGCAACTGGGCCCTCGACAATTCGCGGCCCGACGGCAGGTACTGCGGCGTGAACAACGAGCTGATCATCCTGAAAGAAACCGGGTGCTATGCCGACTTCACCCTGCCGTCCGCCCCGAGCGCCACACAGACAGCCAAGATCAACAGCATCTACTATGCAAAGGACAACCCCCGCAGGCCCCGGTCTCACAACACCGGCATCGATGTCCGCACAGGCGCTAGACCCCGCGGAGACCTTCTCCTCATCCAGGGGCCTTTGGCCCTGGACTGGAAGGCACTCAAAAAAGGCATCCTGCCCGGCATTGAAAACGCAGAGATCGGAGGCGGCAGGCCCCCCACCATCAGGCGCTTCGATCTCTGGAAGAGGCAGCACATCTCGGTAGCGGGCCGGCCGGAATGGATTTTCATCAAAGTGCACTGCCACGGCGCTCTGGAGAAGAACGCCGACATGTTTTTCCATGGAGAGATGAGGCTCTTTCTGGAGCATCTCGTGGAGCACGCCCGGCAGTCTGGTTTTTCTCTCCATTTTGTCACGGCCCGTGAGATGTACAACATCATCAAGGCCGCTGAGGCGGGTGAAAACGGCGACCCCGGCGCATACCGGGATTATGTGCTCGTATGAAAAAGATCCGGGTCATGCAGATCATCAACTCCCTGGACATCGGGGGCGCAGAGCGCGTCGCGGTGAACATCGCCGCACATCTCGACCCGGACAGGTTCGATTCTTCCCTCCTCACCCTGGAAAGGCCGGGGCCCTTTGCCGCGATTCTGGAGAAAAAGGGCATACCGTTCACATCCCTGCACAAAAAGCCGGGCACCAGGCCAGGTGTTTTCCTGAGCATAGCACGGCATATCAGAAAGAATGGGATCGACATCGTCACGACCCACAACTATGGCGCACTGTTCTACGGGTCTTTCGGCGCACGGCTCGGCGGATGCTCCTGCCTGCTCCACGTTGACCACAACCCTAAACTCTCGTCAAAGAGGAGATACCCCATCCCGCACAAGAGGCTTTCCTCCATGGCCTTTAAGGTGATTGCCGTAAGCGGGGAGGTGCGGGCAAAACTCATCGCACAGGAGGGCATAGCCCCGGAAAGGATCGACATAATCGCCAACGGCGTCGATGACAGCCTGTTTAGCATGCCATTTGACAGGCACTCTCTTTTAGTCCGGCTGGGCATCCCGGAAAACCGGGTTGTGGTCGGCACCGGGGCAAGGCTGGTATACGAGAAGGGCCTGGTCCATCTCCTGGATGCGGCCGGCCTCATGAAAAAGAAGCGGGACGACTTTGTCCTGGTGATCGTGGGCGACGGCCCGTTGATGGGCGAACTCCAAAAGAGGGCCCATAGCAGCGGTCTGAACGGCCGGGTTGTGTTTACGGGCGCGAGGACGGATTTTCACGAGATCATCCGGCTCTTTGATATCTTTGTGTTGCCCTCTGTGTCGGAGGGGCTGCCCCTCTCCCTCCTGGAAGCCATGGCTGCGGCACGGGCCATCGTCGCTTCGCAGGTGGGCGGGATCCCCGAGGTGATCACCCACGGCCAGACCGGGCTGCTGGTGCCGCCGGGCTCCCCTGCGCATCTGGCGGGTGCGGTCGAGCTCCTCATGGACGACCCCGGATACCGGGCACAATGTGGACAGCAGGCCCGCCTGAGGTTCGCGGAAAAACACTCGGCCCAGGCAATGGCCGCCTCCTACGCCCGCCTGTACGAATCAGTCCTGGGGTCAGATCGGGGTCAGGTCTCAACATATGACAAAAATCAGTCCTGGGGTTAGGTCTCAGCATACAGTCCTGGTGCAGTCCTGGGGTCAGTCCTGGGGTCAGGTCTCAACATATGACATTTTTGTGTCATATGTTGAGACCTGACCCCTACCTGACCCAATCCTTGATCCATGATGCCTGATAAAAAAACCGTTGTATTCTTCACCAATTCATTCCCCAACCATCTCCAGCCGCACCGGGGGGTATACACCGAGCATCTGGTGGCAGCAGCGGGAGAGTGGATCGACCCGGTCATTGTGTGTCCGCTTCCTTGGGTGCCCAGGGTGAGTCTGCTCAAACGGTTCAGCTCACAGTACCTCTTTGCCCGGATACCCCGGGAATATGATTATAAGGGTTTTCACGTGTATTCTCCCAAGTATCCGGTGGTGCCCAAGGTGCCCTGGCTGAGCCCGTGGTCCATGGCCCTGGGCTCGTATCCCCTGCTCAAGAGGCTGGCATGCACCAGGCGCATCGATGTGATAAATGCCCAGAACGTGTTTCCCGAGGGCATCGCCGCTGTGTGGCTGGCTGCAAGGCTCGATCTGCCGGTGGTGATCACGGCCGTTGGCTCGGACATAAACGAGGCTGCCGAAAGCAGGCTCAGACTTCGCATGACGAAGAACGCTCTCCGGCAGGCCCGGCATGCTACGGCCAAGAGCATGCTGCTGGGCGAGAAGATTATCGGCATGGGAATGGACCCCGGCCGCGTGCATTACACCCCCAACGGGGTCGACACAGCTCTGTTTCACCTGCAGGACAAGACCGCGTGTCGAAAAGCCCTGGGTCTGAAACAAGACATCAAGATCATGTTGTTTGTCGGCAAGTTCAGGCAGGTCAAGGGCATACACGATCTGCTGGAGGCACTGCACATCCTCGATGAGCAGGGGGCTCTCGATTTCCAGACCATTCTTATCGGCAGCGGCCCTGCTG
>Ga0208694_1000518_pt1 | contig 57276 bp, 59 predicted proteins | sample AD_UKC078_MetaG_FD_184442 | JGI IMG/M metagenome (GOLD analysis project Ga0208694, IMG submission 184442) | Active sludge microbial communities of municipal wastewater-treating anaerobic digesters from USA - AD_UKC078_MetaG (SPAdes) (version 2) | ecosystem: Engineered > Bioreactor > Anaerobic >...
TGCTAAAGGATAGTGTAATAGCTCATCATCCAAGAAATTATGGACGGAACCAGGATAATATCATTCTGGACCATTACCTTGAGTTGCTGCTGCAAAAGTCCAGGGCTTTAGGCAATACCAAGGTGTACAATCCTCAATCGCTGCCACAAGCATATGAGCAGTACCGAAGGATATTAGCAGCTAGAAATCCTAAAGGCAACCGAGAGTTTGTAAAGATACTCATGCTCCATCGCGATTACCCTCCTGCATATGTGACAGAAGCCTTAGAAATAGCCATGCTGTACAATATCTATGGATACGATGGAGTATTAAATATATTAGGACAACTGCTTCTAAAGAGTCATAAAGTCATCCATCTAAGTAAAGAGAAGCTTCAAGGTATACCAGATGTTCAAGTAACTCCTCCAGACCTTGATAAATACAAAGCTTTAATGTCGGGAGGTGTGACAGAATGCCTCTAAACAAAATGCTTTTGGAAGCTTATCTCAAGAAGCTAAAGATGCCACAGGCAGCTAAGACTTATGAATCTCTTGCAAGAGAAGCAGGGGATAACAACTTAAGCTATGAAGAATACCTGCTTGGTGTTCTGGAACAAGAAATCCACCAGCGAGAAAACAACCGGATACAAAGAGGGATCAAGCAGGCTGCTTTCCCAGTTATTAAGACACTGGAGAACTTTGATTTTAAAGCTATCCCATCCCTCAACAAACCTAGAGTATTAAAGCTTATGCAAGGAGAATACATACGGAAGAAAGAAAACATAATCCTTGTCGGCAGCTCCGGTGTAGGTAAGACACATATTGCAATTGCACTTGGCTATGAAGCCTGTAGGCAGGGATTACGAGTAAAGTTCTACACGGCAGCTGGCTTAATCAATGAGCTCCTTGCAGCACAGCAGGAATACCGGCTGAACCGGCTGGAAAAGCAATGGCTGGTTCCGCATGTCATCATCCTGGATGAGCTCGGGTATGTGCCATTTAGCAAAATGGGTGCAGAACTTCTGTTCCAGTTCTGTGCAGCCAGGTATGAAAGGGGCAGCATAATCATCACCACAAATCTTGAATTTCCTAAGTGGACGGAAATTCTGGGTGATGAACAAATGACGGCAGCATTACTGGATCGGCTAACCCATAATGCACATATTCTGAACATCAACGGGGACAGCTACCGCTTCAAACAGGCACTTGCCAAGCAAACAGAAATAACTTAATTTTTTATGTTTTGGTGGCCTAAAATTAGACCAGCAAGTGGCCTAATTTTTGATTGACATTAACACATGTCAGGGATGCCGCTCCGATAAGTTATACCCCCATTGTTCAAAATGTAAAATAAGAGAATGCGCTGAAGATAAAGGAATTGAGTACTGTGGTGATTGTATAGAAGCTCCTTGTGAAATGTTGAGGAATTTTCAATTAGATGGGCGAGCTCATCATTTGGATATAATGGACAATCTCGCTGAATTAAAAGAACAAGGTTGCGAGAAGTGGCTCAAGAAACAAGAATTAAAATGGAAATGTCAATGTGGAGCAGAACACAGCTGGTATGAAGCAGAATGCCATTTTTGCGGATTATCATTTGATTTTTATTATAGATAGAATATACCGGTATATATTTAGATAAATCGGATAGTAAGATTACATACATAATTAAATACCATGCCCTTGTTTGTAGGGTCAATTAATATTGCATTGCAATTTTTAAAATACATGTTGGAATAAATTTTATAATCCATTACCATTTAAGTAAGAGAACCGAATTAAAAGGGGATTATATTTTGAATGAACTATTTGACATGATTTTTAAAAGAAAATCAATAAGAAGATATGATTATAACTTATCTATAACAGAAGCTGAAATGGAAGATATCAGGCAGGCAATAAATAATTTCAGGCCTCTTGTTAAAGATATCAAAGTTAAATTTAAAATAGTGGAAAGTAAAGAAACAACCTCAAAACGCGGTGAATACTGCTTGCTTATGTATAGCGAAGAAAAGCCGTTATATCTTCTGAATGTCGGCTATATGTTGGAGCAGATGGACTTGTTTTTGGCTTCCCGTAATATAGGAGTCTGCTGGTATGCTTTAGCCAAAACCAAAGAACTAAAACTCGACGGTCTTGAATATGTTATAATGTTGGCATTTGGAAAAAGTCATCCTGAAGATTTTCGTAAGGATTTTTCAAAAACGAACCGCAAGGATTTAGAAACTATATGGAAAGGTGAACATTATTCAGACATAGGGGAAATTGTTCGATATGCACCAAGTGCCTGCAATACACAGCCGTGGAGAGTTGTCAGTGAAGAAAATTGCCTGAGAATTTATCGAACAACTCAAATAAAATCATTCATGCCGGCGGGTAAACTTTCTTACTATAATTCAATTGACATGGGAATTTTCATCTGCTTCTTAGATATTGCTTTAAGTCAAAAAGGGTACAAGTATGAAAGAATTTTAAGTACGGAAAAATGCAATGATTCTGAGCTTATAGACATTGCCGCATACAATATTGAATAAAGATGTGTAATTTATGAGGTGATATAATGGAAATTACTAACTTAGGTAATCTAATAATGAACACATATCTAATCAGAACAGAAAATTGCTGTATACTAATAATGTTGTATAAAATATTTGGAACAAAAAATTAACTAGGGGGATAAAAATGAGTTATTTAATTGATTTTAAAAAAATTACACTCGAACAATATAAAAAGGAACTTGAGAAGAGAACATTCATCCCAAGCCGCCAAATACTGAAAGACAAAGCTGATATACATTTCAATGTGTTTGTAAAAGCGAATATTAAGACACTTGAAGAATTATTCTCAGTCTTAAAAAACAGCAAATTAAAAGCAGAATTATTGAATAAAAATAAGAATATTTCAGATGAATATCTTACGATTTTACTTCGGGAGTTAAAAAGTATTCAGCCCAAACCAGTGAAATTAAGAGATTTTACATGGATTTCAAACAATACTATTGATAAAATTGAAAAAGCAGGAATCTCAAATACTCAAATGTTGTATGAAAAACTTGGGAAATCATATGAAAGAGAAAAATTTGTTAATACATTCGGTATTGACGAACATGAAATAATTGAATTGCTGAAACTAAGTGATTTAACAAGAATACAATGGGTAAATACAACTTTTGCCCGTGTACTATTTGCCGCCGGATTTGATACGGTTGAAAAAGTATCAAAAGCTTCCCCTGAAGATTTATATAATAAAGTGGCTTTGAAAAATGAAGCAATGAAATTGTACAAGGGAAAAATTGGTTTGAACGATATGAAGTTGTGTATTGAAGCCGCAAAATGTATTGATATAGAAATTGAGGTATGAAAACGTCAAATTATTTTATGGAGTGATTAAAATGCTCGTCAGAAAAGCTGATTTAAATGATTTAAGCAATATTATTGATTTATGGTATGAGATGATGGTTTTTCATGTAAATGTAAATGATATTTATAGGTTGAAAGATAATGCAAAAACGATATCAATAGACAATTATTTGGCACAGTCCTTTTGGAAGAAGAATAATTATACCGGCTATAATGAAATATGTTATAAGTATTTATAATGGAGGATTATCATGAAAATAACAGTAGTAAAAGAAAACGATACAGAAATTGCAGTTGTCATCAGTAATGAGATACTGATAAAAGATGTTCAATCAGCACTAGATTTCATAGCAGCCATAGATTATGAAACAGGCTGTAATCATATTGTTTTGAATAAATCAGCAATATGCGAGGACTTTTTTGACCTGAAAACAAGATTCGCAGGGGAGGTATTGCAGAAGTTTATAAATTACCATATTAGAATAGCAATAGTCGGCGATTTCTCGGTTTATTCAAGTAAGAGCCTGAAAGACTTCATTTATGAAAGCAATAAAGGAAGGAATATATTTTTCTTGCCCGATGAAGAGCAGGCAATTGATAAGCTGGGCATGATATAATCGAAGCGATGTGCTATAATGTAATTATTCCCAATTAAGTTTGTTTAGAGGACGGATGAATTATGAAGAAAAACCGTATAATAGCTGTAATTGCATTACTGATGATATTCATATTTCTTATAACATTTGTTTCTTTTCTGACAGATGCAATTATTCCGGATAACAGCATTTACTATGTTTTTATGCACATGGTTTTTCTTGTGATTCTTGGGATTTGTTTTTTCCCATTCAGTGAAATAATACTCTCTACCCATAAGCTGGAATGAAGATCTCCTTTTATTATACAAAAATATAGTAAAGGGGATATATGAATGAATAAGAATGCATTGAATTTCGGGTACTGGTCAGCAGTAACAGCTGCACTGGCTTTTGTCGCGTATACCATTTGTTTTATTGCAATTCTGCTCGTAAATCCTGTTTTTATATGGACTAACTTTGAAACCTACATAAAGGCAGCTCAGACTACTAATCAAGCCTTTAAGCATATTGCCATGCTTTTTATGATTCTCTATGGTGCATGCTTTGTCATTCAGCTCTGCAGCATTGAGGAAATTGCCGAATCATCAAAGAAGTACTTTGCCAGGATAGCAGAGCTTTTTGGCATAGGTTTTTTTGCATTGATTGGCATAAACTACTTTATACAAATAAGTGCGGTGCGAATGCAGATTAATTCCGGCCAAACAAACGGACTTGAACAGTTTATCCAGGCAAACCCCATTTCCGGAATAGCTGCCGTTAATATGCTTGGGTGGACGATTTTTTTCGGGTTATCGTGTATTTTTGCGGCATGGGTATTTGGCAATACCAGGATAGAGAGAATAATCAAATGCGCGTTACTGGCAAATGGAATTATGATGTTTAGCAGTGCCGTTGGTTACCTGTTTGATATAGCTGTTCTTATATTTCTGTGCATGAATATAGGAATGGGTGCTGCTGTTTTAACGGCTGAGATATATTTATATAAATGATATTGTAAAAGTGTACCACTTTAGAGCCTTTTAACAGTGAATTAGTTTACCACCTATCATAAAAATCCTGTAAAATATTATCAAGTATTTTACAAGGAGGAATGAAAGGTGTGATTATTGAAGTGGACATTTATTCAGCGATTCGTACCCGTTATTCAGACGGCGAATCCATACGCTCTATTGCCAAAAGCTTAGGTATCTCAAGACAAACCGTTAAAAAGTACTGTGAAGGCTCCACTCATCCCGATATAAGGAAAACTTATGAGAGAAAACCTGATGTCATTACTGATGCTGTTAAAACTTTCATTCTTAGTTGCTTTAAAGAAGACGAGGATGAGAACCTAAAGAAGCAAAAGCATACTGCCAAGAGGATTTATGACCGTCTAGTGGCAGAGGAAAATTTTACAGGATCTTACTCTGCTATACGTACTGCAGTTAGAAGCCTAAGGGCTGAAAGAACCGTTCCGCCACAAAGCAGCGTTCCTCTTTCTTATGAGCCTGGCGAAGCCATTCAAATCGACTGGGGTGAAGCTACAGTATATATAGATGGTCGGAAGACTAAGGTACATACCTTTTGTGGTCGATTATGCTACAGTTGTGACATATTTGTTCAGGTATATAAAGCTGCCAATGAAGAAACCTTTTTAGAAGCGCAACAGCTTATGTTTGATTTCTTCGGCGGCATTCCAAGACGTTTAATCTTCGACAATGCCAAGGTTGCTGTAAAAGAGGGCTTCGGTATTTATGCAAAGCCACAGAACAGATATCTTTCCTTCAGTGCCCACTATGCATTCTCTTTGGACTTTTGTAATCCAGCCAGCGGTAATGAGAAAGGCCTTGTAGAAAACTTAGTCGGCTATTCCAGAAGGAACTTCCTTGTACCTGTTCCCAGAGTAACAGATATAGAGGAACTAAATCATAAACTCTTGAATGACTGCATCAGCTATCGTGAAAACCATAAAGTTGAACGCCGCCATCATCCTGTTAAAGTAATGTACCAAGAAGAAGCCAAGTTACTAAATGTTATTCCGAGATATCGCTTTGATACAAGTAAAACAGCCATAGCTAAGGTTGATGACTTTTCTACTGTTCGTTATGAAAAAAATAACTACTCAGTTCCCACAAAATATCTCCGGAAGGATGTTACTGTAAAAGGTTATGCCAATAATATCTGCATACTATATGAGGGAAAAGTAATTGCAACTTATTCCCGACAGTATAGCCCCGGTAATACCCAATACCGCTTAGAGCACTACATTGACTTAATAGAGAGAAAACCTAGGTCCGTACATAATGCCAGGCCAGTTAAAGAAACTCTTACCAAGGAATTGCTGGACTGGGGGAGTCAACTGCCCGGTGGTAACAAGGAGATGGTTAAGCTGCTCCGTCTATGTGTAGATTACGGAGAGGAACGAATCCTTGCTATAAAGCACCTCATTCCAGGTCATGTTGTTCCGACAGTTGACATGGTGAGGACCTATTTAAACGAGCCGGTAGATTCTTCTGTAATATATCTTAAGAATGAGATCGACATTACAAAAACTGACTTAAGAAAATATGATGAAAAGTACGGGGTAGCAAATCAATGAAAAATGCTAATGCACAAACAATTGAGCTGTATTCAAAGCAGCTAAGGCTACCCACTTTTAATAACTATGATAATGTAATACGCCAATTAGGAAGTAACAAAAGCTACGAAGATTTTCTTCTTGCGCTTATGAAAATGGAACTTGACTCCCGGATGGAAAGCAGTCAAAAGCGCCGGATCAAAGCTGCAAACTTCCCATACATAAAAACTATTGATGAATTTGATTGCAGTCGTCTTGAACACCTTACAGAAGCTTTCATTCATGAGCTTGCCAGCTGCGACTTTGTCAGCAAAAGGCAGAACATTGTAATGATTGGTAACCCCGGGACTGGAAAAACTCATCTTAGTATTGCCCTTGGAATTAAAGCATGCATGCAGGGTATGAATGTAAAGTTCTACACTGCAGCAAATCTTTCAAATGAGCTGATTGAAGCTCAGGAATACAAGAAACTGATTAAGATAGAAAGACAACTTGCAAAAGCTGAATTACTAATTATTGATGAACTAAGTTACCTAACCTTTAACCGTCATCAATCTGAATTATTATTTAAAGTCATTGCAGATAGAGCTGAACGCCGTAGTGTAATCGTATCAACAAATCTAAAGTTCTCAGATTGGATTACAATGTTTGAAAACACGACAATGGTAACAGCTCTGATTGACCGCTTGACCTTCAGATCTCATGTGCTAAATATGAATTCTGATCACCCTTACAGGGCAGAGCATTCTAACAGAGAAAAAGACGATTAAATACAGGGGAAATGCTGCATCATCAGTATTTCCCTATAATTCAAAACTAAGTGGTAAACTTTTTCAATGTCAAAATCTTAAAAATGGCAAACTAATTCAGTATCATTACTGGTAAACAAATTGGATGTCAAGTGGTAAAGAAATTCATTGACATTCAGATATATTTATCCAAACTGTTTAAGAATATTCTTCAGAGGGGCTGAAATAATGAAAGCAAAAAGGTAATTTTGAGAAAAGGGGTAAGGCGGAATGAAAGCGGTAATATTAAACGGGGGTAAAGAGAATGACTTAAGTATTACTGAAGTATTAGGCACTATTGTGAAGGAACTTGAAGCAACCGGTGCTGATATTAGGACGTTTGATCTCAGGGACATGAATATATCGCGCTGTTTGGGCTGCTTTAACTGCTGGGTTAAGACACCCGGAGTTTGTATAATTGATGATGACGGACGAATGATTGCAAAAGAAGCAGTTCAAAGCGATTTGGTTATTTTCCTGACTCCGATTGTTTTTGGCGGGTAATCACCGGAATTGAAAATGGCATTAGACAGGCTGATCCCGATTGTTTCTCCATTTTTCACGAAAATACAGGGGGAAGTTCACCATAAACCGCGGTATAAACATTACCCTTCCCTTGTAGGGATAGGAATACTTCCGGAAAATGATCAAAACAAGGAAAAAATATTTAAAACCCTTGTAAACAAAAATGCGGTCAATATGCACAATCCATCATGGGCAGCATGTGTTTTCTCAGGGAGTCAGCCTGCTGAACAAATACGGCAGCAAATAAAAGAGTCCCTTGCGAAAGTAGGTGTTATTGAATGAACCCTAAAAAAGCTGTATTATTTATAGGAAGCCCCAAAGAAAGAAGCGCATCGGAAGCCCTTGGAGCGTATCTGCTTGGTAAGTTAAAGGAGAAAGGCCTGAGTACCGATAAAATTAAAATCGACAAGCTGGTCAGCACAGAGAGAGGACAACTTGAATTATTTGATGCAGTTAATCAGGCTGACATAATTATTTTTTCCTGCCCGCTTTATGTCGATAGCCCTCCGGCTCCAGTAATAAAAGCTATGGAACTAATCACGGAGAATCGAAAAGGGAAAGGCAAAGAGAACGGAAAAAAGTTTCTGGCTATTTCAAATTGCGGGTTTCCGGAAGCATTTCATAATCATACCGCTTTGGAAATATATAAAGAGTTTGCCTCAGAGGCCGGTTTCAAATGGCTGGGAGGACTTGCATTAGGGGGCGGCCCGGCTGTTCAAAGCAGTGAATTAACAAAGATTGGCGGAATGGCCAAAAACATAATGAGATCCCTTGATACGGCAGCAAATGACATTGTTGAAAAAGAGGCATTGAGTCATGAAGCTGTTGAGCTAATAGCAAGGCCCCTGGTTCCCGCTTGGATGTATTTGTTTATTGCCGGATTCGGATGGAAAATCCAAGCCAAAAAACACGGGGTAAGCCGGAGTATTAATGACTGCCCGTATGAGTAATTTTTTGAATATGTCTTAGGCAAGGAGGTTTTTATGAAAAGCATTGATTTCAATTTTGTGGCTGATTTATATGATGCCTATGTCACTGTAGACTTTGACAAAGATTTCTATAGAAAACTATCAAAGGAATGCAATGGAAAATGCCTTTAATTCATTTTCGGAAATAACCGGCAGCGCAAGGCAGGAACTGGCTCTTGAGAATATCTGCAAACACCTGGATGACGGAGGAACATTTGTTTGCACCTTATATAATACGGATTATTAAGGGTACTGGGAAGCTTTCAGATCGATGAAAACAAAAGCTTAGTGATTTCATATTATAATGTCTATAACGGAAAAACCAAAAATATAACCGGTATACAATTTTATGAGATATACGACAAAGATAATAAATTAAAGGAAAAACGCTGCCTGGATATTTGTTTTTCACTTATAAGCAAAGAAGATTTCATAGAGATGGCTTCAAAAGCCGGCTTTAAAATAAAAGAAATTTTCGGCGACTATAATTTTTCTCCGTTCTCGGAAGACAGCATGTTCATGAACTTTATATTGAATAAGGAACAGAAGGGGTGAGATATTGGAAAGAACGCTTGTAATTATTAAGCCGGATGTTATGGAGAGAAAATTGATGGGAAAAATTATCTCCATTTATGAGCAGGAAGGCCTTCACATATCCTCAATAAAAATACTGAAGCCTTCCGTAGAAACCGCAGAGTCTCATTATTCGGAACATAAAGGCAAAAGCTTCTTCATAAGATTAATTGAGTACATTACAAGGGGAGAAGTATGTGTATTAATCGCAGAAGGGGATAATGCCATAGATAGGGCGCGAAAAATAAACGGGGCGACAGATCCGGCGGAAGCAGACAAGGGAAGCATAAGAGGCAGATATGGGGTATCAAAAACTGAAAACTCCGTTCATGCTTCAGACAGTGCGGAAAGCGCAGATCGGGAAATAAGCATCTGGTTCCCGGAGCTATAAATTTGTTCAAAGGATGGTATTGAGATGAAATCGTTTCGAAAAGAACTGTACTTTAAACTGCCTGTACGCAGGGGCTATGTAAACATAACCAATCAAATACAAGCCTGCATAAATGAAAGCGGAATAAAGGAGGGGTTTGTACTGGTAAATCCTATGCATATCACCGCAAGCGTATTTATCAATGACGATGAATCGGGGCTGCACCAGGATTTTGAAAAATGGCTGGAGGCCCTGGCCCCTGAAAAGCCCCATAGCCAATACAGGCATAACGGTTTTGAGGATAATGCCGACGCACATCTGAAACGTCAATTGATGGGCCGTGAGGTGGTGGCAGCCGTTACCGAAGGAAAGCTTGATTTCGGCACATGGGAACAGATATTCTACGGGGAGTATGACGGCAAACGTGAAAAAAGAGTGCTGGTCAAGATAATAGGTGAATAAAACATTCAAAAATCGGCATAAAAGTGATACTATTAGTAATATATAGAGTGAAAGGCCAAAATTAAATAAGGGGGGATAACTCAGTGAAGACTTTGATAGTATATGATTCTGTTTTTGGCAACACTGAAAAGATTGCCGAAGCAATCGGCGATTCACTTGCGGAGTTGACAGGCACTGAGGTTGAGAAGGTAAGCGAAGCAAAGCTTGAACAGCTTCAGGGAACAGATTTGCTGATTGTCGGTTCACCCACCAGAGCATTCAAGCCGACAAAGGCAATAGTTGATTTTCTGATTCAGATTCCTTCCAACGGACTCAAAGGAATCAACGTTGCTGCATTTGATACCAGGATCAGTACGGAAGATGTGAATTCCCGGATTCTTAACGGATTTGTAAAGATCTTCGGTTATGCGGCCAAACCCATAGCCGATAAGCTTCAGAAGAAGGGCGGGAACCTGGTAGCCCCTCCGGAAGGTTTTTTTGTAAAGGATAATGAAGGGCCCCTGAAGGAAGGAGAACTTGAACGTGCCGCCAAATGGGCAAAACAAGTTATGAAGGGAGAATGAGGATGCAAGATACATCAGAATTAAGATTTGCGGTACTTATAGATGCGGAGAATATCCCCTACAAGAATATAAGGGGGATTCTTGCAGAGGTAGCCAAATACGGCACTCCTACCCTGAAGCGTATATACGGTGATTGGACCAATTCTTCACTGTCAGGCTGGAAGAGTAACTTATTGGAGAATGCAATAACACCAATCCAGCAGTACAGCTATACCACAGGGAAAAATTCCTCCGACTCGGCATTGATTATTGATGCAATGGATATACTGTATTCCGAGAAAGTTGACGGCTTCTGCATAGTATCAAGCGACAGCGACTTTACAAGGCTCGCTACAAGGCTTCGTGAAGCCGGTATGAAAGTAATCGGAATAGGGGAAAGGAAAACCCCCAGCGCATTTATTGCAGCCTGCGATAAATTCATATATATTGAGATAATAAATGCACCTGTCAAGAACAGCGATCAAGACAGCAATGAGCTGCACAGGGATGATACCGTTGAACAGGATCATAAAAATTCTCTGGATATCGGGAATGATATTATAAGGCTGATATCCGATTCCGTAAATGACGTAGCCGATGACAACGGCTGGGCTTTCCTGGCAGATGTGGGCAACCTTATCTCAAAGAAGCAGCCTGACTTTGATGCCAGAAACTATGGCTTTTTCAAGCTGACTCCACTGGTTAAAAGTCTCAAATGCTTTCAGATCGAAGAGAGGGAGTCGGGTAATTCAAGAATCAAGCATATATATATCCGGAATAAGAACAAGCAGTAATTCACATATTTCCGGGAAGCAGCAGAAGGGATAATATGAGAACTTACAAGAGAATGTATATAAAACTGATGCTATCCGTAACAGCAGTATTGGGTATCTGTTTTATTGCCCTTGACTTCTCAAGGTTTTTGAATCAAAACTACAGCTATGACATATTTCCCGGTGCAATTCTTAAGAGAATATGCGTAATTATAGCTGCCGTAATTGCATGGTCAGTGGGAAGGGATGAAATAAACCCGAAGGACAGCAGATTGATGAAGGCCGCCTTTATATTTGTTATCTTGGGAGAAGCAGCCTTTTTTATCAGGGAAAGAGCAATCGGGATAGGGATGTTTGCCCTGTGTCAAACCTTGCTGACTGTAAGAAATGGTACAGGCCTAAGATATAAACTGGCCCGGGCAGGCAGTAATCAAAAAATAGGGCTTATTGTCTCAGGTATAATAGTTATTATTTCCGTAATATTTCCGTTTCTGACCGGTTACTTGTTCAAGACGGATATTACATTGAATATAGCCTATTTATACGGAATAATTTTGAGTATATCATTATGGGCGGGGCTTGCCTGCAATATACTGGGTTTGCTTCCTCAGAGAAACGCCGGGATGGCCGCTTTGGGAATGACATGCTTCTTTTGCTGCGATGTCCTGGTGGGGCTTGATGCCGTATTGGAGGCAGGATTGCCATGGCTGCTGGCAAACAGCTTCATATGGATATTTTACATTCCTGCCCTTGTATTGCTTGCTTTAAGCTGTTACAGATATAATTAATTTAAGGAGTATCATAATGAAAGGTACCATATATGCAATTGCAGCAGGAATATTTATTGCCATGCAGCAGGTATTCAATGCAAGATTGGGAGAAAAAGCGGGTTTATGGGAAACAAACACCTTTGTACACGGAAGCGGGTTTGTATTTTCATTAATAATATTAATGATTGCCGGAAACGGAAGCTTTGCCAAAATTGGAGAGACGAACAGACTGTATCTTCTGGGAGGGGTATTGGGAGTCCTTATAGTATTCAGCGCGATGATTGCAGTTTCGGCTCTCGGTGCGACATACAGCATAGCAATACTGTTGGTTACACAGCTTATTGCGGCAACTGTCATTGATTCCTTCGGCCTGTTCGGCAGCCCTGTTATTGAATTTGATATAACCAAACTCCTGGGAATAGCAATTATGATTGCAGGCATAATTGTTTTTAAGCTTAAAGGATGATTATTAGAATTCCATGCGGCAGTGAGGCCGCTCAGTTTGCAGACAAAGCTCAAAATAGGAACAGTAATGTATAGTCAGAGCATACTTATACAAAAATTGTTAATGGCCCTTATGAGGCTCGACTTAGAAACAACCGTTATCGGATGTTTTTTATTAGTCTCAGCGTCGAGAGACGCTTTTTTTTATGCCGCTTTGGGGCCATTGAAGTATTTTGGACTTCCTGCCTGAATATTAATTATTATACCAACTATAATATTTTATTTTGGAGGGATAGTCTTGAAATCCAGGATAATAATAATCAGTAAGTTAAAACTTTTAGCGATGCTTCTAATTATAGCCGCCCTGCTGCTTTTTATCTTCGCATTGAGAACCATCAGCATAAATACTCTTCATTATTATGACCCAATATATAAAGGAATGGAAGATGATAAAAAAATTGCTTTTGCCTGCAATGTGGTATGGGGAGAGGAATACCTGCCGCAAATGCTAAAGCTGCTCGAAGAAAAGGATATAGAAATCACCTTCTTTATCGGAGGGCAATGGGCTGAGAAAAATGAAGAACTTCTGCGAAACATGCATAAAGCCGGACATGAGTTGGGAAATCACGGCTACAAGCATTTATACCACAGCAAGCTTACTCCTGAATCGAACAAGCAGGAAATATCAAAGACGGAGGAGATTATTAAGAGAATAACAGGATACAAAACAGTCCTATTTGCCCCTCCCTACGGTGATATAAACGGTACTGTGGTAAGCTCGGCGGAAGCCTTGGGTTACAAGGTCATTATGTGGAGCATAGATACTATAGACTGGAATACCAGGGATTACAAAAAGATATTGCAGCGGGTGGAAAACAAGCATCATAAAGGAGCTATTGTACTCATGCATCCGACTAAGGTTACCGTTGCCGCACTGCCCCAATTGATTGAGAACCTGGCAAGTCACGGCTATGAAATAACCACGGTAAGTGATGTATTAGAAAACGATTGAAAAAATACCGTATATTATATATAATGAGATGTACATTTGAAAAAAACTAAAAAACCCGGAGGTAAATTAATGTATCTGAAAGAGACCCTTAAAAATGGAATAAGAATAGTTGCTGAGGAAATACCATATGTCAATTCCGTTTCCATCGGTTTATGGTTTAAGGTGGGATCACGATATGAGAGCATTGAGAATAACGGTATTTCCCATTTTATTGAGCATATGCTTTTTAAAGGCACAAAAAACAGATCGGCAAAGGAAATAGCAAACAGCATAGATAAACTCGGAGGCCAGCTTAATGCGTTTACATCAAAGGAATCCACATGCTTATATGCGAAAGTGCTGGATACTCATTTCGATATAGCTTTGGATGTTCTTGCGGATATGTTTTTCAATTCCAACTTTGACTGCGATGAAATCGATAAGGAGAGAGGAGTAGTAATTGAAGAAATAAACATGTATGAGGATTCCCCGGAGGATCTTGTCCATGACCTCTTCAGCCAGTCGGTATGGTCGGGAAACCCTTTGGGAATGTCCATTCTCGGAACTGAGGAATCCCTTGAAAATCTTAACAGAGATATAATAGTCCGATATTTTAAAGAAAACTATTCCCCTAAGAATATTGTCATTTCCGTTGTGGGTAATTTCAAGCATAAGGATGCTTTTGACAAAATAAAGGCATATTTTGAGAAAGCCGAACTGATTAATAGGTCCGCTACCGATATTGCAGTGCCCCGCTTTGAGCCCGAGTATACACTTAAGAGCAAGGATACCGAGCAGGTACATCTTTGTATGGGCTTCAACGGTGTTGATATTAAGAACAAGGCATTTTATCCCATGCTGGTTTTAAATAATGTTTTCGGCGGAGCGATGAGTTCAAGGCTCTTCCAAAAAATCAGGGAGGACAGGGGGCTTGCATATTCAGTTTTCTCATATCCTTCTTCCTTTGAGGACTGCGGACTGTTCTCCATTTATGCCGGTTCAAAGCCTGATAATCTTAAAAGCGTTGCGAAGCTTATAATGGAAGAAATAAACATGATCAAGGACAAGGGCATTACGGAGGAAGAGCTTTATGATTCAAAAGAACAGCTTAAAGGCAGTTATATACTTGGCCTTGAAAGCACCAGCGGAAGGATGATTTCCATAGGCAAATCAGAGCTTTTGCTTGACGTAATATATTCTCCTGCAGAGATATTGGCAAAAATAGACAAGGTTGATATGGACAACGTGAACAGTACCATAAAGCACATATTTGACACGGACAGCATGGGGGCTGCTGTAATAGGAAACATGAAAAACGGCACTGATATAAGGAATCTTTTCAAATAGGTGAAGGATGTGAAGCAAAGTGAAGGATGTAACAGTAAAATACATCAGGACAAGCCCGGATGAAAACCCGGAACCAAAGATACCCGCATATACAACGGAAGGCTCTGCCGGTATGGATCTGAGCGCGTGCATTTCCGAGGATATCATCATAAAACCCGGGGAAATTGCAATGGTGAAAACAGGAATAGCAATACAGATTCCTGACAGCAGCATTGGAGGCTTTGTATTTCCGAGAAGCGGCCTTTCCAGCAAACACGGGATTTCCCTTGCCAACTGTGTCGGCGTAATTGATTCCGATTATACCGGCGAGATAATATGCCCCGTAATCAATCACGGAAGCAGTGACTATACGATAAAAAACGGAGACAGGATAGCACAGATAGTATTTATGCCTGTAGTGAATGTACGGCTTCAAAAGGCGGACAAGCTGGAAGCCACGGGAAGAGGAGCGGGAGGCTTCGGCTCAACAGGCAAGTAAATTAAACAGGAATATTCGTCCGCTTCATTAATATAATTAACTATAGAATTATTGATGGGGTGGTACTATGAGATTCAGCAAGCTGGGCGGGAAGGAGATTGTTTCCCTTCCTGACTGTGAAAGGCTGGGCTATTTGGGCGACTGTGACCTTATGATTGACGGGGAAACCGGCAGGATAAAATCTCTTATAGTTCCTGAAAACAAAGGGACATTATCGTTTTTTATAGACAGAAGATATATAGAGATCCCATGGGAAAGAATAAAAAAAATAGGCAACGATATGATAATAATAGATTTTGCGGATATTTTAAAATAGAAATAAGAGAAATGGTAGGGGACATGGGGACGTTTCTCCTGTCCCGCTTTCAGCGGGACAGGAGAAACGTCCCCATGTCCCCTTGTAAGACACGCGAAACGTCCCCGTGTCTTGCCCATGTCCTTGTGTTTTATGCGCTTTGGATAATCACCAACTGCATATAAATCTCATATTATAAATTAGTTATATGTTTGGAGGAATCTGTATGAAAAGCTCAAGATACCTTATTATCGGCGGTGATGACAGGCTTGTCGAGCTTGCAAAGCTTTTTGAAGGGGAAGGGACTGACATCGCCACTTATGGGATGGACATGACTGTAATAAAGAATGTACCAAATTATTTATCCTTTGATGAAGCGCTGGAAAACTCGGATATAGTTATCGGGCCGATACCCTTTGCCAAGGACGTGCACAAAATTAATTCAAAGTATTCCAGTGTTGATATTGAAGCTGAAGAGCTGTTCAGTAAGCTGGGAAAGGATAAGAAGCTGATATTGGGTGCAATAAACAATTATTCAAAGGGGCTTGCTGAAAAATACGGCATCGAATACTGGGACTACCATAATGATGAAGGATATCAGATACTAAACGCCATCCCGACGGCAGAAGGCGCTCTGTCAATACTGGTTAACGAGACGAAAACGACATTGTTCGGAAGCAGAATTCTCATACTGGGCTATGGCCGTATAGGCAAGCTGCTTTCCGAATATCTCAAAGCATTAGGTGCATCGTTATATGTAGAAGCGAGAAAGGATTCTGACCTTAGCTGGATAACTGCAGAGAGGATGAAAGCCATACCCCTTAAAGAGCTTCCTCAATATCTGGGTGAAATGGAAATAATAATCAATACCGTACCTGCAATGCTGCTGGACAGCAATATGCTTGATTTGGTGAAGCAGGAAGCTCTCATACTTGATCTGGCTTCAGCGCCCGGAGGAACTGATTTTGACTGCGCCTCAAAAAAAGGCATAAAAGCAATACATGCCCAGGGAATCCCGGGTAAAGCCGCATGTAAATCAGCAGCCGAATATATTTACAGCACAATAAAAAAATATTTATGTGCTGATCGGCAGAAAGGAGTTTAATAATGAAAGTTGAAGGCTTGAATATAGGATTGGCAGTTACCGGATCCTTTTGCACCTTTGATAAAATAATTCCCGAGGCAGAAAAGCTAATTAAGCAAAAAGCCAATGTATACCCGATATTTTCAACAAATGCTGCTTCAATGGACACCAGATTCGGAAAAGCGGAGGACTGGCTTAGGCGATTTGAGGAAATTACCGGCAACAGTGTGATAAAAACCATAGAAGATGCTGAACCCATAGGCCCCGGGAACATGTTGGATGTTTTAGTAATAGCACCCTGTACAGGGAATGGTTTTACAATTTCAAAACTACGTTGACATCGCCCTTATATGCTTCTATCCTTTTTATCGGGAGTTCAGGCAGCTGCCTGTGCATTGACGGCTCCTTTTTTCCCGTAATCGGCTCAATTGCTTCAAGAACCGCTTTTGTAAGTTTTTCGGCATTCACATAATTTGAACAATTGCGGCATCTCAGATAAATATACTTTTTGCCCTTTGAGGAAGCATGAAAGCTGGTAAGCGGCATTCCGCACTTCATGCAAAAGGCTTTTAATTGCATCCCCGAATAATCGGATGCTTTCCGTGAAGTTCTCTTTCTCGTTCCGGTACTTGCTTTTTGAGCTTTATTCCACAGCTCATCATCAATTATTGCATCATGGGTTCCCTTGACGCTGTACTGGTTTTCCTTGCCTATCAAGTGCCTGTTGATACCGATGTAGACCGTATTGTGCAGGATATATGATATGCTGCTGCCTCTGAATTCACAGCCTCTCTTACTCTTTAACCCCATGCTGTTCAGATATCCTGCTATGGCGGAACAGTTCATGCCGCCTTCAGCATATAACCTGAATATCAACCGGACTATTCCTGCTTCCTCTTCATTTACAACGAGTTTTTTGTCAATATTGTCATAACCCAGTACCGTAGATGATTTCCCTCCCTTTCTTGCAAACTCCTTAAGCCCCAGCTTTACATTCTCAACAATAGTATTCCGCTCAAATTCTGCAACTGAGCCAAGAAGCTGCAATGTCATGCGGCCAATCGGTGTTGATGTGTCAAATTTTTCTGAGCAGCTGGCAAAACATACACCATTATTTTCAAAAATATCTATGAGATATAACAGGTCTTTAAGATTTCTGGACAGCCTGGAGATTTTCCAGACCAGCACAATATCAAAAAAACGGCTTTTACAATCTTCAATAAGCCGCTTCAACTCGTGCCTGTCCTTCATACTCTTGCCGGAAACACCCAGATCCATATAATAATCATATATCGATATACCGAAAGCAATGCAATATTGCTTAAGGGTTTCAGCCTGTGCATCTGCGGATTGGCCATCCAGAGCCTGTTCTTCAGTACTGACCCTGATATAAAGCGCAGCCCTCAAACTTTCCTTGTCTGCCATTTGCTCACCTTACATTTTTCTGCTTAGTAAATTATATTAACACTCATTGAATAATAAGCACCTAAAAAATTGAAAAAACTGCGGCATAAAATTCCGCACTTTAAGCATGTTGTACCCGGAGGGCAGAATTGCTATAATTTAGTAGAAAGAGTTATATTATTACTTATAAAAGGAGAAGCCCTATGAGTATTATCGATACCTTTCTGTTAAGATACGCCAAGGAATATGATTTTTACAACGAATTGGCCCATCAGGTGGCGATGATTTGTGAAACCATAATACACAGAAGCGGAATCAGAGCTATTGTGACCTATCGCGCGAAAAAGCCCGAAAGCCTCAAGGATAAGCTGATGAAAAGGAATGCCATCAAAAAATATCAGAGCATCGAACAGATATACCGGGATATAGTGGATCTTTCCGGAGTGAGAATAGCAATTTATTTTCCCGGCGACAGGGAGGAAATAGGGAGGCTTATTGAAAACGAATTCATTACCAGAAAAACGAAAAAATTCCCGAATTCCGAGCAGAAGCAGCATCAGGATAATCCGTTCAAAAGGCGTTTCACGGGCTATGATGCCGTTCATTACAGAGTAAAGATAAAAGAGGAAAAGCTGGAGGAGAACAATAAGAGATTCGCACACGCCCAGGTAGAGATACAGATAGCATCAGCCCTTATGCACGCATGGGCGGAAGTGGAACATGACCTTGCCTACAAGCCTCAGATAGGAAAGCTTTCCGAGGAGGAATTCAACATATTGGATGAGCTTAACGGCCTTGTACTTTCGGGGGATATAACTTTGGAAAGGCTTCAAAAGTCATTCAAACAAAGGATAGCCTCAATGGAGCAGCAATTCAACAATCATTACGAGCTTGCCGCCCTTTTGAGGGAAAAGATATCCGGCAGCTTTCCGGAAGGCTGCTTCATCGGCAGAGTTGATATTCTGCTGAAATTTCTTCAAAAGATAGGCATGGATAATCCGAAGGAAATACATATGTACCTGGATTCTTTTGACAAAATGAAGGAATCCGTAGGATCCAAAACCATAGTGGATTGTTTTGCGGATCTTATATTGAATCATTACCCCGATTACTATAGACAGTATGTTGAAGCAAAATTTGAATCAAGCTTCAATAATCCGTACATATCCATCCAAAAACAGATGCTTCTCGGTAAAGAGAATGAGCAGCTCAATTCCTTCGTTGAAAAATGGATACTTTTTGAAAATGCTATAAAGGCTTTGGAACAAAAAAACATAACGCAGAGCCGAAGTATTTCCGATATTATAAGAAGGCACCTGACTGCTGATGAAATTATACTTGATACTGTCAAGAATCTGGAGAAAACCAGGAATCATATAATATACAGCAGTGATATACCGGATAATTTACAATTAAGAAATGCTGCGGACTCAATAACATTAATACTGAACAAGCTTGCGGAACTGGCTTCGGATGAGAATAAAACAGTTATTTGCAAGGCTTTGGATAAAATAATCAAAGAGTTTTAGCTGCAAACTTATTCCCTACAGGCAATACTTTATCAAAACTGGCAAATGCGATAACTGATACGCCTGTGTTAATGGCGGCAAAGGCTCATGTAAGAAACGGCAAGCCAATTGTAGTAGGGATTTCCACAAACGACGCACTGGGTTTGAATGCGAAGAACCTGGCTGTACTGCTGAACTCAAAGTATTACTACTTTATCCCCTTCTGGCAGGATAATCCTGCTGCAAAAAGAAATTCTATGATTGCCGATATGGAGCTTTTGATACCAACTGTTGAAATGGCATTGGAAGGGAAGCAGCTTCAGCCAATGATAATTGAGAAATCTAAATAGAGAGGAACAATCACATGAAGATAATTGTACAAAAATTTGGCGGAACCTCAGTATCAACTCAGGAAAGAAGAGAACTGGTGGTTGACAAAATAGAAAGTGCAGTGAAAAAAGGGTTTTTGCCTATTGTTGTTGTTTCTGCAATAGGAAGAAAAGGTGACCCCTATGCCACAGATACCCTTATAAACCTTGCAGCTTCCGCAGGAGTCAAAAACAATCCCAGAGAGCTGGATATGATTATGTACTGCGGTGAGATAATATCCTGTGTTGTACTGTCTAATACAATTAAAAAAAGAGGCTATGACAATATAGTACTGACGGGCGGGCAATCCGGAATAATAACTGATGAGAAATTCGGTGACGCCGAGGTCTTAAGAGTGGAGCCCCATTATATAAAAGAATGCATTGAAAAGGGGCTCATACCTGTTATTGCAGGCTTTCAGGGCATATCGGAGAAGGGTGAAATAACAACTCTCGGAAGAGGCGGAAGCGATGTCACAGGTGCGATAATCGGTGAAGCCCTTAATGCTGAGGCGGTTGAAATATATACGGATGTTGAAGGCGTCATGACGGCGGACCCCAAAATTGTTCCGGATGCTGCGGTAATTGGTACCATATATTACAACGAAGTTTTTCAAATGGCGGAATACGGTGCAAGAGTAATTCATCCCAGAGCGGTAGAGGTTGCAATGAGAAGCAATCTGCCGATATTTATCAAGAACACAATGTCAGACTCGTCAGGCACATTGATTACCAATTGTGATAAAAACCGAAGATACAGATATGATAAGAATGATAAATTGCTGACGGCTGTGGCCCATGTAGGCGGAAGAACGAGAGTAAGAATACTGTTTGACGGTTCGGCAAAGGAATATGAGAATGACAGCCATCTGTTCAGTACAATCGCTTCGGAGGGAATCAGCATCGATATGATTAATGTTAATCCTGATTTTAAATTATTTATTATTGTTGATGATGATGTTGAAAAGCTTGGAACAGTGCTGAACCGATGCGGATATAACTATGAGCTGAAAAAGGATTGCAGCAAGGTGACGATAATCGGAAACAAAATGCGCGGGGTTCCGGGTGTAATGGCAAAAGCAATAAGGGCCCTGGCAAAACACAATATTGAGATCCTGCAGACATCCGACTCCCATACGACTATTTCCTGCCTGATAGAAAGCATAAATACAAATACTGCCGTAAATGCACTGCATCATGAGTTTGAGCTGGGAAAACCGGCAATTCAGAACCTGTGAGGCATCTTTTTCCCGTTATAAATGAATTCCTCTGTTTCCAAAGGATATCGGAGGAATTCTTTTTTATGCCGGTTTGTGCTAATATATTAATGTATTGAAATAATCGGGAATTTCTAAAAAAAGTGAAACAAAACAGGAAAATATTAGTCTAATAATAGGATGCACTGACAAGCGCAGTTTTTTATGGAAGAGTGGGTAATATGGATAAAATCATACAGCTCAAAAATATCAGAAAAGTATACAGAATGGGAAACGAAAAGGTCATAGCCCTGGACAACATAAGCTTTGAAATTGAAGAAAAAGAAATCTGCTGCCTGTTAGGCACATCCGGCTCGGGCAAATCGACCCTTCTGAATCTTATGGCAGGCCTTGAAAAACCAACAAAGGGAGAAGTGAAAATAAAGAACTATAACCTTGAAAGCCTGAATGAAAAACAACTGGCAAAGCTTCGGCAAAAATACATAGGCTTTGTTTTCCAATCCTATAATCTGCTTGAACACTTTACTGCTTTGGAAAACGTTACTTTGCCGCTGATATTCAAAGGAGTGCCCAAGCCTGTAAGAGAGAAAAAGGCTAAGGCCTTGCTGAAGGCTGTCGGCCTGGGTGACCGGATGAATCACAAGCCCTCACAAATGAGCGGTGGGCAGCAGCAGCGTGTAAGTATCGCAAGAGCCTTTATCTCAAATCCTGAGATAGTCTATGCTGATGAGCCTACGGGTAACCTGGATACCAGAACCTCCGCCGAAACAATGGACCTGATAACCGGAATGGCCGAGGAATACAAGCAAACACTTATTATCGTGACTCATGACTTGGAAATAGCCGGGTATGCAAACCGAATCATATATATAAAGGACGGAAACGTAGAAAAAATAGATATGCTGAGTGAAAAGGCGGGAAGGGGTTAATATGAAAAGGAAGTTATTTATTGTTTTTTTAGCTGCCATTATAGCATTTGCGGGTCTGCCTGCTATAAATGTATCGGCAGGTATTTATGATGATATTGAAGTATCATACGATGTTAATGAATCAAGGATATTGGACGGTGATAGTTTTACACTATATTTTACTATTGATGAGGTGCGTGCAGGTGAAATAAGTGATGTTGAAATTAATATTGAAACCGGAAGTAATTTCAAAGTACTGGGAGGGAATCTTAATATTCCCGCTGCTGTTCTGGATAAACAATACAATGTTAATTTGCAGTATCTTGGAGGAAGCAACAGCCTGCCGATAAAAATAAAATACGACAAAAATTCTGTATATGAGGGGGAGTTTATCTATAATGTAGAAATTGCAGAGATAGATGAAGAGAGTGTCAATCCGTCCTCAAGCAGCTCCGACAACGAGCCCAAGCTGATTGTAGAAAGCTCTTCCATTCCTGTGGCTGCTGCCGGTGAAACCATGAAAATACCCATTACAGTAACAAATGAAAGCCGGTATTCTGCTAAAGATGTCACTGTTAAACTTTCACTCGCAAACAATGACAATAATCCCTTTGAAATAAGCAGTCTCAACCTGGTACAATCTATCGGCAGTTTAAATGCAAAGAAAAGCGACGGGTTGATCTTCAGCCTCAAAGTAAACCCATACGCAGAAGAAAAGACCTATGAATTAGATGTACAATTTAGTTACTATAACTCAAAGAACAACTTATTTACCAGCAATGAGAAAATATATGTAAAGGTTACCAACAGCAAGAATGAGCCGGTGCTTATGATCCAGGATATAAAGCACAGCACATATCCTGTAAATGCCGGGGCAAAATTCCAGATAAGCTTTAACGTGGCCAATGTTGGGGGTATTGATGCCAGGGGTGCCAAGGTTTCCATCGAAGGCCTGAACAAAGACGGATTTACCCTGTACAGCGGTGTTAACAGCTGGTATTTCGACAATATAGAAGGCAACGGGAAAAAGAATATTACTGTGGATCTTGTAGCTGCTGACTCTATGGAAAGCGGAAATTACGGCCTGGAAATCAAGATGGAGTATAAGGATCAAAGGAACAACAGCTATACTGCCAGCTCAAGCTTTTTTGTCACTGTCAAAGGAGAAGCCAAAAGCTCAAATGTGACAATAAAAAATATCTCCGTATTGCCGCAGGAAGTCAGGGCAAACGAGAACTTTACGTTAAGCTTTGATGTTCTTAATGAAGGCAAATCCGATGCAAGGAATGTCAAATTGACAGTTAAGGGAGACGAGGGCATAATATCCAAATCTCCGGATGTAAGAATCATTGAGAACCTGTCTGCGGGAGAACAGCAGAAGCTGGAATACGTGCTCTATGCCAATAATGAAACGAAAACTCAGAATTATAACATAATGATAAACCTTGAATATGAAGATGCGGATAAGGAGAATTCAAAGCATTCCGTTAATCAGTATGCGGGAGTATATGTTAACGGGGGAAACAGCAAGATTACTCCCAAAATAATAATAAGCAACTATAATTTTGAACCGAAGCTGGTCAGGGCAGGCGAGGAATTCAGCATGGATCTGACCTTTATGAATACAAGCAGCACAAAGGAAGTAAAGAATATAAAGATATATCTGACGGGAATAGATTCGGATAAAGAGGGAAATGTGGTATTCACACCGGTGGGAAGCAGCAATACATTTTTCGTTGATGCCATAAAGCCCAAGGGCACCGCTGTAAGAAGCATTACAATGTACACAATTCCCGATGCCCAGCCCAAGTACTATAATATAACGGCAAATATCGAATACCAGGATGATGAAGGTACCGAGTACAAAGCTGAGGAGCTGATCGGAATTCCTGTAATACAGCAATCCAAGCTGGATGCATCGGAAATTGGGTTCCCGCCGGAAACATTCATCGGCCAGCCCATTCCGGTAAGTCTTCAATATTATAATAAAGGAAAGACAAGGCTTTCCAACCTGATGATAAAGATTGAGGGTGATTTCCGGATAGAAAACGGAGAAGCCTTCATAGGAAATTTTGAATCGGGCTCCAGTGACTACTATGAGGCAATGGTTACGCCAATGAAACCCGGGCCTGCCAAAGGAAAAGTAGTTTTCAGCTATGAGGATCCATCAGGTGATGAGTTCACCTATGAGAGGGAATTTTCCATAAATGCAATTGAAATGCCTCCCATGGAGATGCCCGGCGGAGAGATGCCCATGCCTCCTGTGAGCACTAAGGATAAAATAATGAAATATACAATTAAGAATTGGTTTTTCTGGGTGTGTATCGCAGTAATAGCTGCAGGGATTTTTACCGCCAGGAGGCTGATTAGGAACAAGAGACGGAAGGATATGGATCTGGATGAATAGGATAGATATAGTAAGGATAGTCCTTAAAAACCTTCTCAGAAGAAAAATGAGAACAATGCTTACTGTAATGGGCGTAGTTATAGGCACTGCTTCAATTGTAATAATGGTTTCAATAGGGATAGGAATGAATGAGGGCTTCAAGAGTGAAATATCCAGAATGGGAAGCCTTAATTCAATAAATGTAAGGTCCCCTGAAACAGGTATGTACTATATTTATGATGAAACAGAGGCGGGAAGGACAAATTCTACGGAAATGCGGGATTTGGATGATGCTGCAGTAGCAGATTTTTCAAGAATTGCCGGTGTTGAATCGGTAATTCCCTTCATTGAGACTCATGGAAAAATAAAGCTTGGCAAATATATTGGCTATGTCCAGCTTCAGGGAATCAATCCCGAGCATATGGATAAACTTGGTTTGAAGGTCACGGAAGGAAGACTGCTGGGTGCCGGGGATAAAATGAATACAGTATTTGGTTTCGGAGTAAAAGATAACTTATATAACCCTAAGGGGTCGCAAAGGCGAAGATTTGGCAGAAACACACCGGAGGTAGACCTCTTGGGTGAAAGAATCACTCTTTCATTGGATATGTCTTATGGAGAGGAATTCATCCAGAGAGATACTTCTGTTCAGAAAAAGCCCAAAACATATAAAATAAATGGAGTCGGTTTGCTTGAAGAGGGAAGCTATGAATACTACAGCAGCATTTTTATGGATATTACCGAGCTTAAAAAAATAGTAAAGGATTTCAACAAGGGTAAGAGTAAGAATGATAATTCAGGAGATTACCGGGACATTAAGGGTTATTCAAGAATAATAGTGAAAGTGAAAGATATAAATGATGTGCAAAGAATAAAAAATCAGATAAAGGATTTGGGATTTTTTGCAGACAGCCTGACCGATATTCTAGAATCAATGCAAAAAACCACATCCAGCATAAGAATCGTTCTCGGTGCAATCGGTGCAGTATCCCTTCTGGTCGCATCCATTGGAATTACCAATACAATGGTAATGTCTATCTATGAACGCACAAGAGAGATAGGTATCATGAAGGTAATCGGCTCTTCTCTGGGAGATATAAAAAGGATGTTTCTTTTTGAAGCATCAATGATAGGGCTTTTAGGAGGACTAATCGGATTGCTGCTGAGCTATGGAGTATCCTACGGGCTTAATACGGCAGGCTTTGCATTGATTGGCTTCTTCGGCCCGTCCGGAGGAGGAAGCAAACCCTCAATTATACCTTTATGGCTTGCAGTTAGCGCAATGCTGTTTACGACAATTATCGGACTTGTGTCGGGATTTTATCCTGCGCACCGTGCAATGAATCTCAGCGCTCTTGAAGCAATAAGAAAAGAATAGCCATGCAGCCCTTCAAAAAATACGACATTGTCGTATTTTTTATTTTATTAAGGTAAAAATATTATTTAAATGTATAGCTGAATGTACAATGGCTAACGAAAAAAATCGGGAGAGTGATTTCCTTGACAGAAGCAGATGGAGCAGATAAAGAAAAAGAGGCTAAGAATAATGCCAATGAAAATATTAAAGAACTGGGCGAAGTCAGAGTGCCGCAATTCAGGAGCAATATACACTGCATTACAATAATAGGCCAGATTGAAGGGCATATGGTGCTTCCGCCGCAAAACAAATCAACAAAATATGAACATATAATACCGCAGATTGTAGCCGTAGAAGAGAACCCTGAGATTGAGGGGCTGCTGTTAATTCTAAATACAGTAGGAGGGGATGTCGAGGCGGGACTTGCATTGTCAGAGCTTATAGTAAGCATGAAAAAACCGTCAGTTTCTCTTGTGCTTGGGGGAGGCCACAGCATCGGAGTTCCCCTGGCTGTTTCTGCAACACATTCCTACATTGCGTCCACAGCGACCATGACAATACATCCCATAAGAATGAACGGCCTGGTTATCGGCGTACCGCAGACCTTTGACTATTTTAATAAAATGCAGGAGCGAATTATCAGATTTATAGTGGAGCACAGCAATATAGACGTTGATACAATAAAGAGGCTGATGTTTACAACAAGCGAGCTGGCCAACGATATAGGGACAGTGCTTGTAGGAGCCGAAGCAGTTAAATACGGCCTGATAAAGGAAATAGGAGGGCTGCATCAGGCACTTGCAAAACTGCAGAACCTGATAGCGGCTTCTAAAGCAGCGGAAAATCAAAGGAGTAATTGAATACAAAGGATTAGAGAACATTGTAACATTTGTCAAGGATCTGCCGGAAACGTCAGGTCCTTAAGTTTTGCAATAATACATAAGCAAGGTTTTGTTGCAACCGATTCCAAATAAAGCTATAATAACATTAAGTTTAATATACTTTTTAAGAGGTGATAACTTGTCAGGGAAGAGAAAAGAGAACGATTTAAACTATGAAATATCTGGAGTGTCTCTGATATTAGCCAGTATATACATATATATAAGCCTTTTCAGCAGCAATTCAGGAATTGTAGGAGAAAAAGTCAGGTTATTTTTTCTGGGAACCTTCGGCCTTGGTGCTTACATAGTGCCGGTACTCATAATCATACTGGGGCTGGCTTTGGTATATAGAAAGAATGAAATCCGCATTAATATTAAGTTTTTTTCTTTCTGTATATTTTTGCTGTCCACACTTATAGTGCTTTTTTTGTCAAACTATACAGAGATTGAAAATGCGGATGCCAAATGGCTCGATGCTGTCAGATACTATTTTTCCCTGGGCATTCTCAATGCAGGGGGAGGAGCAGTGGGAGCCTTGTTCGGCTATGCCTTTGTAAGGCTTTTTGGAATGATAGGCACCATAGCGATAGTTTCGTCACTCTACATAATATCAATACTGATGTTCACCGAGGTATCATCCATGCGAATCCTTCAGTATATAAAACAATCCGCATCGGATATCTATTCACGTTTAAGGAACAAAAACAAAGAAGCCGCAGTAACAAAGGAATTGCAGAGAAAAATACCCGTAAAGCATCACAACGATATTGAATCATCAGAAGCTGACGATGAAGAAAGAATAAAGAACATCGATAAAAAAATAAAGATTCTTGACTTTACAAAACGTTTCGATAAGGATTTCAAGGGCACGGCGGAGAATGAAGCCGATGACAAAGCCAGGAACAAGGATAAAACAAGCAGGGAAAACATTCCAAGCATAGTACCTGTCAGCAACATACATTACGTGAATTACAAACTTCCCGGCACCGGCCTCCTTGCATTGCCGGCGGAGAATAAGTCAGGCAACGGGAAGAAAGAGGTAATGAACAATGTAAAGATACTTGAGGATACTCTGAAAAACTTCGGTGTCAGTGCCAGCATTGCACAGGTTTCTGTCGGCCCGACGATTACAAGATATGAACTGCAGTTAAGCCCGGGGGTAAAGGTAAGCAAGATATTGAGCCTTGCGGATGATATATCTCTCAGCCTTGCATCCCCCGATATAAGAATAGAAGCGCCCATACCCGGAAAAGCAGCCATTGGAATAGAAGTACCCAACAAGGACATAACCAGCGTGCTTTTGAGGGAAGTGCTGGAATCGGAAGAGTTCAGAAAGCATAAATCAAAAATATCCTTTGCATTGGGAAAAGATGTAGCAGGGGCAAATATTGTGGCGGACCTTGCCAAAATGCCTCATCTTCTGATTGCCGGATCTACCGGTTCAGGTAAAAGTGTGTGTATAAACACGCTTATCGCAAGCATATTGTATAAAGCAACTCCCGAAGAAGTAAAACTCCTGCTTATAGACCCCAAAGTGGTTGAACTCAGCGTATACAAGAACATCCCGCACCTTTTGGTGCCGGTGGTGACAGATCCTAAAAAGGCCGCGGGAGCATTGAACTGGGCCGTAACGGAAATGACCGAGCGTTACAAGAAATTTGCGGCAAATAACGTAAGGGATATATACGGCTATAACAATCTGAACAAGGAAGAACTGGCCAAAATGCCGCAAATAGTTGTCGTTATAGATGAACTGGCCGATTTGATGATGGTTGCGCCAAGTGAAGTGGAAGACTCTATCTGCAGATTGGCGCAGATGGCCCGTGCCGCCGGAATACACCTGGTTGTGGCTACTCAAAGGCCGTCTGTTGATGTAATTACGGGGCTTATCAAGGCAAACATCCCCTCAAGGATATCCTTTGCGGTATCATCACACATTGATTCAAGAACTATACTTGATATGGGCGGTGCAGAAAAGCTTTTGGGAAAAGGCGATGCCCTGTTCTATCCTGTCGGAGCGGCAAAACCCGTCAGGGTACAGTGTGCCTTTGTATCCGAGAAGGAAATAGAAAAGCTTGTGGCCTATATTAAGGAACAGGTTCCTGCAAGCTTTGACAATAAAATAATTAAAGAAATCGAGCAAAGTGTAGAAATTGATGAGGACGCAGAAGCTGACGAGCTGTTGAATGATGCAATAAGAATTGTTGTGGAAAACGGGCAGGCGTCGATACTCATGCTTCAGAGAAGGTTAAGAATAGGCTACAGCAGGGCGGCAAGGCTGATAGACCAGATGGAGGAACGCAGGATAATCGGAGGCTATGAAGGCAGCAAGCCCAGAAAGGTTCTTTTGGGCAGAGAGGACTTGGAAGATTAGTTTTTGGAAGGAGCGAATTTGTTGAGTCTTAAAGTTGCAATCATATCCCTTGGATGCTCAAAGAACCTTATTGATTCAGAGGTTATGGTCAAGAGCATCCTTAATAATGATTATGAAGTTACGGATAATGCCAATATCGCGGAGGTAATAATCATAAACACCTGCGGTTTCATAGAAAGCGCAAAGCAGGAATCCATAGACACCATTCTTGAAATGTCCGATTACAAGAAAAACGGCAGATGCAAAGTGCTTATTGCAACAGGCTGCCTTGCGGAACGCTATAGGGATGAGCTTATCAAAGAGCTTCCCGAGTTGGATGCGGTAATCGGCACCGGAGATTATAAGGACGTTCCTGAAGTGATAAGTAAAGCACTGAAGGGTGAGAAGGTAGTCCTATACGGGCATCAGGAACTGATTGATATAGATAAGCTTCCCCGGCACATTTCGGGCTTCGGTGCATCCTCGTACCTTAAGATAGCCGAAGGCTGCGACAACAGATGCAGCTATTGCATAATACCTGCCTTGAGGGGAAGGTACCGCAGCCGAAAAACGGAAGACATACTTGAGGAAGCAAAGGAGCTGTCAAGGAACGGAATAAAGGAAGTAAATGTCATAGCTCAGGATATAACCAGGTATGGACTTGATTTGTATAAAAGCCGGCAGTTAAGCGAATTGTTAAAAAAGCTGGCGGAAATCAATGGTATCGAATGGATAAGGCTTCTTTATTCATATCCTGATGAATTCAACGATGAACTCATAGAAGTCATTGCAAGAGAAGATAAAATCTGCAAATACCTTGATATCCCTATACAGCATACCAGCAACAGGATACTTAAAAAGATGGGCAGGAGAAGCAGCCGAGAGCAAATACAACGGCTGATTGAAAAGCTCAGGAAAAGAATACCGGGCATCGTACTTAGGACAACTCTTATCGTGGGATTTCCGGGAGAGACGGAGGAAGATTTCAAAGAGCTGTATGACTTTGTTTCAGAAACGAAGTTCAACAGGCTGGGAGTATTTGCATATTCAAGAGAAGAAGATACCCCGGCTTTTAATATGCCGAACCAGGTTGAAGAAGCCGTAAAGCAGGAAAGGCTCGAAAAAATAATGCTTCTTCAAAAGGATATTTCGCTGGAATACAACCGGAAGCTTGTCGGTCAAACACTGAAGGTGCTTGTGGAAGGTGCTTCCGATAATGAATACTCTGGGCGAAGCTGCATGGATGCCCCTGAAATAGACGGGAAGGTTTATTTTAAATCGAACAAGGAAATTATCCCCGGGGATTTCTGCAGCGTAACCATAAAAAAGGCATATGAATATGACTTAATGGGGGAGAGAACAGATGAACCTGGCAAATAAAATAACAATTATCAGAATACTTATGATTCCGGTTTTTTTACTGTTTGCTGTCGCAGAATTTCCTTATCATATGACAGCCGCCGTTGCGGTATTTCTTGCAGCCTCGCTTACCGACAAGCTGGACGGATATATTGCCCGTAAATACAATATGATTACCGACTTTGGCAAATTCATGGATCCTCTTGCAGACAAACTGCTTGTCACAGCCGCTTTCTTAGTACTTATACAGCTCGGCAGGATAGAAGCATGGATTGTTTTCATAATACTTGCAAGGGAGTTTGCCGTAACCGGGCTCAGAACCCTGGCAGCCGCCCAGAATATCATTATTGCCGCCAGCAGCTACGGGAAGATAAAAACAGTAACTCAAATAATAGCAATAGTAATACTGCTTATGGATAACTATCCCTTCAGCCTATTAAATCTGCCCGTTGACGCCGTAATGACCTATGCCGCGCTTTTAAGTACAGTGATATCCGGAATTGATTATTTTAAGAAGAATATGCAGGTTATAACAAGAATGAAATAATGTCTCTTTAGGAGGTTTTTGCATGAAAAGCGAAATTATTGCAGTTGGTACGGAGTTGCTTTTAGGGAATATCGTCAACACCAATGCGCAGTACCTGTCACAGAAGCTGGCGGATCTGGGGATTGACGTATACTATCATGTAGTTGTGGGAGATAATCTGAAAAGGCTGACCGAAACAATCAAAACAAGCCTTGAACGATCGGATATTGTTATTACAAGCGGCGGCTTGGGGCCGACAGCAGATGACATTACAAAAGAAGGGGCTGCACAGGCTATGGGTTTGAAGCTGCTCCCGGATGAAGAAAGCATAGAGAGAATAAAAAAAATGTTCAGTTCAACCGGAAGAATCATGACAGAAAACAATATCAAGCAGGGATATATTCCTGAAGGCGCCGTTGTACTTGAAAACAACAACGGCACTGCTCCGGGTGTGCTGATAGAAAAAGAAGGGAAAATCGTAATAATGCTGCCGGGCCCGCCGAAAGAATTATATCCGATGTTTGAGAGCAAAGTGCTCCCCTATCTCAAGTCCAAAACAGATTCAACAATCAGGTCGAAAGTACTCCGGGTGATTGGAGTTGGAGAGTCAGCCGTTGAGCACATTCTGAAGGATATATTCGACAGCCAGGCCAATCCGACAATTGCTCCCTACGCCAAGGACGGGGAAGTACATCTGCGAATTACTGCAAAAACAGGTATACCGGAGGAAGCTGACAGTCTTATTGCTGAGATGGAACAAAAAGTAAGAGCAATACTTGGTGACAATATATACGGCTGCAATGAAGAAACACTGGAAGAGGCGGTATTGAAGCTGCTTCAGAAAAAAAACCTGACTATTTCACTGGCGGAATCATGCACCGGAGGGCTTGTCGCAAGCCGCCTGACAGATATTCCGGGAGCCTCTGCAAGTTTAATCTCCGGAGTCATCAGTTACAGTAATGAATCCAAAATAAACATGCTAAAGGTTAAGGAAGAAACCATAAGAAAATACGGGGCTGTGAGCCCTCAGACGGCGGAAGAAATGGCTGTCGGCGCAAAAAGGCTCAGCAATACGGATATCGGGCTTTCCATAACCGGTATAGCAGGGCCTGACGGAGGAAGCGTCGAAAAGCCGGTAGGGCTTTGTTATATAGGTATAGCAATAGGCAAATCCGTAAATGTGCAAAAAATCATGCTGACCGGAAACAGGAACAGAATAAGATGGGGGTCAAGCAGCAGAGCCCTTGACTTTCTCAGAAGAGAACTTTTATCAGGATAAAAACAGTAAAATTATGTAATTTTCTTGACTAACAATTAGCAATATAATATAATAGAAACATAAGAACATTTGTTCGATTTGCCTCAAGGGCATAAGTGATGAAAGGACGGTGCAGGAATTAATGTGCTCAGCAATGAACGATAAAAAGAAAGCAATAGAACTGGCTCTCAGCCAGGTTGAAAAGCAATTCGGAAAAGGCTCCATTATGAAGCTTGGCGATGCCACAAAAATGAATGTTGAAGCTGTTTCCACAGGCTCTATAGAACTTGATATAGCATTGGGAATAGGCGGAGTTCCCAGAGGAAGAATTGTCGAGATATTCGGGCCTGAATCCTCGGGAAAGACTACCGTAGCGCTGCATGTTATTGCAGAAGCACAGAAGAACGGCGGTGAAGCAGCCTTTATAGATGCGGAACACGCATTGGATCCCCTATATGCCAAGAATCTTGGAGTGGATATCGAGAACCTGATAGTATCCCAGCCGGATACAGGGGAGCAAGGGCTTGAAATAGCGGAAACACTTGTCCGGAGCGGAGCAATTGACGTAGTTGTTGTTGACTCTGTTGCGGCACTGGTTCCCAAAGCGGAAATAGACGGTGAAATGGGAGACGCACATGTGGGACTGCAGGCAAGACTTATGTCACAGGCACTCAGAAAGCTTGCCGGCGCTATCAGCAAATCCAGGACTACAGTTATATTCATCAACCAGCTTAGAGAAAAGGTTGGTGTTATGTTCGGCAATCCCGAAACAACTCCCGGCGGAAGGGCGCTTAAATTTTATGCTTCGGTCAGGCTTGAAGTCAGGAAGATAGAAAACATAAAGCTCGGAAATGATTTAACCGGAAGCAGGACAAGGGTAAAGGTTGTCAAGAATAAAGTGGCGCCTCCCTTCAAGCAGGCTGAGTTCGATATCATGTACGGCCAGGGCATTTCCAAAGAGGGCAGTATTCTTGATGCGGCGGTCAGCAACGATCTTATATTGAAAAGCGGCGCATGGTTTTCCTATGGAGATATAAGAATAGGACAGGGCAGGGAAAATGCAAAGCAGTATCTCAAGGATAACCCCGATATCACAAAGGAACTGGATAAGAAGCTCAGGGAAATGTTTAACCTGGGAATATCCAAAGCAAAAGCCGCAGACTTCGATTCCGAAGAAAACGATGAATTCTAATATGAGGGTGTTTCCATGAGAATCACTGGGATTGAACAACAAAAAAAGAATACGAAGAGATACAATATATATATTGACGGAGAATACAAATGCACCATTGAAGATAACATCCTGCAGGAACTGAACTTGTCAAAGGGTATGGAACTGAATGAAATAGAGTTTAATAATACCCTGGAAATAATCCAATATAAGGGCGCTCTTAGAGCTGCCCTTTTTATGCTTGCCCGCGCGCCGAAAACAGAAATGGAAATTGAAAAGGGACTCAGCGACAAGCAGCATGCCCCAAAGGCCATAAAAAAAGTTTTGGAATATTTGAAGGAAATAGGCTATATAAATGATGAAAGCTACGCCGAAAGCTATATAAGAAGCATAAAGGCTACAACAGGCACAAGCCGCCGAAGCATTTACCAAAAACTCGCAGCTAAAGGAATAGACAAGGAAATCATTCAGCAAATGCTTAATAAGGCTGAGATAGATGATTATGCATCCGCAATAAGTGCCGCAAAGAAAAAGGCAGCAAGCCTGAAGGGAAACAGAAGGGAAAAGAAATTAAAGCTTCTTAACTATCTTTACAGAAAAGGCTTTGGAATTGATGACTGCAAAAGGGCGGCAGAGGATATCTTACAGGAAGAAGACTGAAAGGCCTCCAGCAAAATTCAAGCAATTCTGCATAACATCCTTAAATTGTTTGAATTGTCACAATAACTTGACAAAATTTTGTATAAGTAATAGAATTATTCTGATATGGTGTATCAATTGAGAGTGAAGCGTAGTTGCCATTATTTGTTAATGTGAAAATGATGATTATGAAAAAGGATTAATGGAAACCGTTACCGATAATCGATAAAATAAAATAATGAGGAGGTGAAAATATTATCGAATATGTAATATATATAGCAATTGCACTAATTACCTTCATTTTTGGGTATTTAGTTAGAAGATATATTGCTGAATCGAAAATAAAAAATGCCGAAGAGCAGGCATTAAAAATAGTCAGTGAAGCTGAAAAGCAATCGGAAACAAAAAAGAAAGAAGTTGTTCTTGAGGCTAAAGAAGAGATTCACAGACTTAGGGCAGAACTGGACAGAGAGATTCGTGACAGAAGAAACGAAATCCAGAGAGCAGAAAGAAGATTGCTCCAAAGGGAAGAAAGCCTGGACAAAAAGGTTGAGAACCTCGAGCAAAGAGATGAGGCACTAGCCAAAAAGCAAAAGGAGATTCAGAAATCCTTAGAGGAAGTACAACAGCTTTATAAGAAACAAGTGGAAGAACTGGAAAGATTATCGGGGTTATCATCTGAAGATGCAAAACAACTGCTTTTAAACAATATTGAAAAACAAATAAGGCATGAAGCTGCTATGATGATCAAGGATATTGAGACCAAGGCTAAAGAAGAAGCAGAAAGAAAGGCCAAGGAAGTCATTGCAAGCGCAATTCAGAAATGTTCAGCGGACCATGTGGCTGAAACTACAGTATCCGTTGTACCGCTGCCAAATGATGAAATGAAGGGCAGAATAATAGGACGAGAAGGCAGAAATATAAGAACATTGGAAACACTTACAGGCATCGACTTGATAATCGATGATACACCAGAAGCCGTTATATTATCAGGTTTTGATCCAATTAGAAGGGAAGTTGCAAGGGTTGCCCTTGAAAAGCTCATAGTGGATGGGCGAATACATCCTGCCAGAATAGAAGAAATGGTGGATAAAGCCAAGAAGGAAGTAGACAACTATATTAAGGAACAAGGAGAGCAAGCTACCTTTGATACAGGAGTCCACGGATTGCATCCTGAAATCATTAAACTTTTGGGAAGATTGAGATTCAGAACCAGCTACGGACAAAATGTACTTAAGCATTCAATAGAAGTAGCACACCTTGCGGCATCGATGGCTGCAGAGCTTGGTGCCGATGTAAAAACGGCAAAAAGAGCGGGTCTGCTGCATGACATAGGAAAAGCCGTAGACCATGAAGTCGAAGGCCCTCACGTTCAGATTGGTGCCGACCTTGCTAAAAAATATAAGGAATCCGCAGATATAGTACACGCAATTTCCGCACATCACGGAGATATTGAAGCTACAACCGTTGAAGCAGTCCTTGTTCAGGCAGCTGATGCCATATCTGCTGCAAGACCCGGAGCAAGAAGAGAGACCTTGGAGTCATACATTAAACGCTTGGAAAAAATCGAAGAAATAGCTAATTCATTTGATGGAGTTGAAAAATCTTTTGCTATTCAAGCCGGCAGAGAAGTCAGAATCATGGTTAAGCCGGAGGATGTAAGCGACAGTGAAATAGTATATATCGCCAGGGATATCGTCAAGAAAATTGAAGATGAGCTGGAATACCCTGGTCAGATCAAGGTAAATGTTATCAGGGAAACCAGGGCAATTGAATACGCAAAATAGAAAATGTGCGGCGATACATGCAAATGCATGAAGCCGCCATTTTTAATAATAATAATTAAAAACGGGTAACACTAAACACACGGCTGTTTCACGGATTCCTGCGCAATAACACAGCTGATTCAGACAATGGAGGTATGCAGATGAACATATTATTTATTGGTGATGTAGTAGGCAGGCCCGGAAGAAATTATCTGAGTACAAATCTTAGCAGGCTTGTTGAAGAAAATAATACTGATTTTGTCATAATAAACGGAGAAAATTCCGCAGGAGGAGTAGGCATAACCAGGAGTACATATGACGAGCTTCTTAGTATGGGAGCGGATATTATAACCCTTGGCAATCATACCTGGGCGAAAAAAGAAGTGTTGGAATTCATCGAAGACGCCGAAAGGCTTATCAGGCCTGCAAACTATCCTGAAGACATCCCCGGAAAAGGATACAGAATACTGGAAAAGGCAGGGAAAAGGATTGCTGTGATAAATCTTTGCGGCAGAGTATATATGGATTGTATTGACTGCCCCTTTAAGGCCATTGATAAAATATTGAATGAACTGAAGAATAAAGCTGATATCATAATCGTAGACTTCCATGGAGAGGCTACTTCTGAAAAGCTTGCAATGGGCTGGTATCTTGATGGCAGGGTTCAAGCCGTGCTGGGTACGCACACTCACGTCCAGACTTCCGATGAAAGAATATTGCCCGGCGGAACTGCCTATATTACTGATGTCGGAATGACCGGCCCCATAGATTCCATACTGGGAGTGGATAAAGAAGCAGTTATCAGAAAATTTATTACCGGTATGCCTGCAAAATTTGAAATTGCAGGGGGTGAGGTTGCTGTTGGGGCTGTATGCATACAGCTTGATGATAATAATAAAGTTACATCCATAAAAAGATTCACACAAAATTCTAAATTGTAGAAAAAAAGAGGATTTTAGATAAATTTGTAGAATTATCAGTTATATTTATTATATTTTGTTACTTTTCAATAAATCAGGGGGGGGCTCTATATGGATGTATTAAAGGTTTCAGCAAAATCGAACCCAAATTCAGTTGCAGGTGCTTTATCGGGTGTGTTGAGAGAAAAAGGTTCTGCGGAGATTCAAACAATAGGAGCGGGCGCTTTGAACCAAGCAATTAAAGCAATTGCCATTGCCAGAGGATTTGTAGCACCCGGAGGAATTGACCTGATATGCATTCCGGCTTTCACCGATATCGAAATAGATGGTGAAGAAAGAACAGCATTAAAACTAATTATAGAACCCAGATAAAAACAATACCTGCTTTTAACAAGCAGGTATTGTTTTTTTTTGTATAAAAGTGTATACTTTCCTGTATAATAATTATGGAACATTTTTGGAAAATCCTTTGTGTATTGCATAAATTCTAAAGAATTTATGATATAATAATTGCAGTTCCTGCAATTATTATATCTTTTTTAGGAGGCGCAGTATGCAAAAGGCAGATCTGCATATTCATACAACAGCATCCGACGGGCTCATGAGTCCGGAAAAAGTAGTACGCTGGGCAAGCTCCAAAAGATTGACTGCCATAGGAATAACAGACCATGACACTGTCAAGGGAATCGGCCCTGCAGTGAAGGCTGCCTCCGGGTACGGGGTGGAAATCGTGCCCGGAATAGAGCTTAGCACTCTATTTGAAGAAGAAGAGATACATGTTCTGGGTTATTTTATTGATTACAAATCCCAATGGCTTGCCGACACTCTCAAAAAAATACAGAATTCCAGGTATGAGAGGGCCGGGAAAATAGTAGGCAAGCTTAACGATATGGGAATTGATATTACTCTTGAAGAAGTAAAAGGTATAGCTGATGATGGTGCAATGGGCAGGCCTCATATTGCAAGGGCAATGATTGATAAAGGCTATATCAGCAATATCAGAGAAGCCTTTGCCGAATATATCGGCAAGGATCGCCCGGCTTATGTGGAAAGATACAAACTAACCTGCAAAGAAGCAATAGATATGATAGAAAAACTGGGAGGAATATCTGTTCTTGCTCACCCCGGGCTGATAAAAAATAAGGATAACATCGGAAAAATTATTGACCTTGGAATTGACGGCATTGAAGTATACCATTCCAAACACGATGATGAGACAGTAAAAAATATCCTGGCTGTTGCACATTCGAGGAATTTATTGATTACGGGAGGCTCTGACTGCCACGGAATGAAATTTAATAATGAACCGATATTGGGAAACTATTCAATTGATTATAAATATGTACAAATGCTAAAAGAGGCATTGAATAAAATATGAGGAGGGGTCAAAAATGGAGATAAAATTATCCGACAAAGTCTTAAATATAGCTCCATCCATGACTTTGGCAGTTAATGCAAAGCTTAAGCAAATGGTTGATGAGGGTGTTGAAGTATTTGGCTTTGGTGTAGGTGAGCCTGATTTTGATACGCCTGAGTACATAAGAAATGCAGCTGTTGAAGCAATGAACAAAGGCTTTACAAGATATACTCCGGCACAGGGCACAATCGATCTCAGAAAAGCAATATGTGCCAAGCTTAAAAGAGAGAACAGCCTGGATTATGAGCCGAATCAGATAATAGTATCAAGCGGTGCGAAGCATTCGCTTTCAAATGCATTTGCGGCAATTTTGAATCCGGGGGATGAGGTTATTGTACCTGTTCCATATTGGGTCAGCTACACTGAGATAATCAAGCTGAATGACGGAGTTCCGGTTCTGGTACAGACAAAAAAAGAAAACAACTTCAAGATGTCCGGGGAAGAGCTGAAGAATGCAATAACTGCAAAGACAAAAGCAATATTGATAAATTCACCCAGTAATCCTACGGGTGCAGTGTACACCGAAGTGGAATTAAGGGAAATTGCCGAAATTGCGGTACAAAACAATCTGTTTGTTGTATCGGATGAGATATATGAAAGAATCATATATGATGATAACAAGCATATCAGCATTGCTTCCTTCAACAGTGAAATCAAAGATCTTACAATACTGATAAATGGAATGTCAAAGTCATATGCCATGACGGGCTGGAGGCTCGGTTATGCTGCCGGAAATGAAAAATTGATTAAAGCTATGTCTAGTGTTCAGGGTCATGCAGTATCCCACCCCAGTTCCATAACCCAATACGCTGCTGCAGCAGCCTTAAACGGGCCCCAGGATGATTTGAAAAACATGGTTCAGGAATTTAATAAAAGAAGAAACTATATGTATGGCAGGATAAATGCAATGAAAGGCCTTAGATGCATAAAGCCTGAAGGAGCCTTCTATGTATATGTTGATATAAGCTCTTATCTGGGAAGAAATCTATGCGGAATCAAGCTGGATTCTTGTTTGGATTTTGCTCAGGTTATGCTTGAAAAGGGGCATGTGGCGGTGGTACCGGGGGCTGCATTCGGAACTGAAGGCTTTGTAAGGATTTCCTATGCGACCTCAATGGAAATTATTAAAAACGGCCTTGACGCCTTTGAAAGCTTTATCTATAAAAACATTGAATAGGGTGGTATCATACAGTGGACAGGAAAGAATATCAAAACCCTTTGATAAGCAGATATGCAAGCAAGGAAATGTCCTTTATCTTTTCCGAGGACTATAAGTTTTCCACCTGGAGAAAGCTGTGGGTTGCCCTTGCCGAAAGCGAGATGGAGCTGGGGCTGAATATTTCTCCGGAACAGGTGGAGGAATTAAGAGAGCATATTTATGATATCAATTACGAGGATTCAGAGAAAAGAGAAAAGGAGACGCGGCATGATGTAATGTCCCATGTTTATGCTTACGGCTTACAGTGCCCCAAGGCAAAACCCATAATACACCTGGGAGCCACCAGCGCCTTCGTAGGCGACAATACCGATGTCATTCAGATGTCGGAAGGCCTCAGGCTCATAAGAACCAAGCTTCTGAATGTTATTAAAAACCTCGCAGGCTTTGCAGAAAAATATAAAAACCATCCCACTTTGGGGTTTACCCATTTTCAGCCTGCACAACTTACCACTGTCGGAAAAAGAAGCTGCTTGTGGATGCTCGATTTTCTGATGGATATGGAGGAGCTTGATTTTCAGCTGGGCAAGCTCAAGCTGAGGGGAGTCAAAGGTACTACCGGTACACAGGCAAGCTTTATGGCGCTTTTTAACGGTGACCATGAAAAAATAAAGGAATTGGACGCAAGAGTCACAAAGAAAATGGGCTTTGAGAAAAGCTTTGAAGTTACGGGCCAGACATACCCGAGGAAGCTGGACAGCCAGGTTTTGAACGTGCTTTCACAAATAGCCGAATCGGCGCATAAATTCAGCAACGATATACGGCTCCTCCAGAGCCTCAAGGAAATCGAAGAGCCCTTTGAAAAAGGACAGATAGGCTCGTCGGCAATGGCTTATAAACGAAATCCCATGAGATGCGAGAGGATCGCAGCCCTTTCAAGATTCGTGATAACAAATTCGTTGAATCCTGCAATAACTGCGGCTGCTCAATGGTTTGAAAGAACCCTTGATGATTCCGCCAATAAAAGGCTTGCAATTCCGCAGGGTTTTCTGGCGGTTGACAGCATACTGAACATTATGATAAATGTTACGGCCGGCCTTGTAGTTAATGAAAAGATGATAAAAAGGCACATCGACGAGGAACTTCCTTTCATGGCTACCGAGAACATACTTATGGAAGCAGTGAAAGCAGGAGGGGACAGGCAGGAACTCCATGAAAAAATAAGGCAGTTCTCTATGGAAGCAGGAAAAAGAGTGAAGGAAGAGGGCCTGGACAACAATCTGATAAGCCTTATAGAAGGGGATGAAAGCTTCAGGTTGGGCAAGAATAAGATACAGGAGCTTTTGGATGCCGGAAACTTTATCGGAAGAGCCCCGGAACAGGTTGAAGAGTTTCTTGCGGAACATGTTTATCCGCTTCTTGAAAAAAACAAGGATAAATTAAATATTACAGCAGACTTAAAAGTATAAATATAATCACACATTAGGAGGAGAGCATATGAGCAGCATACCCATAAAACAACTGTACAGGAGCACAGAAGATTACATCAGCAAGAATATCAAGGTATCCGGGTGGGTAAAGACTGAAAGAACCTCAAAAAATTTTGGTTTTATTGAATTGAATGACGGAAGCTTTTTTAAGAACCTTCAGATTGTGTTTGAAGAAGACCTTGAAAACTTCAATGACATAGCCAAACTTTCGGTAGGTTCCGCCATAATCGCAGAAGGATTGCTGACGGAGTCTTTAGGCGCAAAGCAGCCCTTTGAGCTGAAAGCCGTTAGAATTACAATAGAAGGCAAATCTACACCCGATTATCCGCTTCAGAAGAAGAATCATTCCTTTGAATTCTTAAGAACGATAGCTCACCTGAGGCCAAGGACAAATACATTTTCCGCGGTATTCAGAGTGAGATCCCTGGTAGCATATGCAATACACAGGTTTTTTCAGGAGCAGGGTTTTGTATATGTTCATGCCCCTATCATTACAGGAAGCGATGCCGAAGGGGCAGGAGAAATGTTCAGGGTTACCACCCTGGATATAGATAATCCCCCCAGGACAGAAAAAGGAGAAGTTGACTTCTCCAGGGATTTCTTTGGAAAATCCGCGAACCTTACCGTAAGCGGCCAGCTTAATGCAGAAACCTTTTGCATGGCTTTCAGGAACGTATATACCTTCGGCCCCACCTTCAGGGCAGAAAACTCAAATACCGCAAGGCATGCCGCAGAATTTTGGATGATAGAACCGGAAATAGCCTTTGCGGAGCTTTCGGACAATATGGAACTGGCGGAAAATATGGTAAAGTACATAATCAATTATGTTCTTGAGAATGCGCCGGAAGAGATGGAATTTTTCAACAGGTTCATTGACAATACTCTGCTCGATAGGCTGAAGAATATTGTAAACTCCGATTTCGGTATTGTTACTTATACGGAAGCCATAGACATACTGAAAAAATCCGGTGTAGATTTTGAATACCCCGTCGAGTGGGGAATCGACCTGCAGACGGAGCATGAAAGGTATATCACCGAGCAGGTCTTTAAAAAACCGGTGTTCGTAATCAACTATCCGAAGGAAATTAAAGCTTTTTATATGAGAATGAACGATGACGGAAAAACAGTAGCTGCAATGGACCTTCTGGTTCCCGGAGTGGGAGAAATCATCGGAGGCAGCCAGAGAGAGGAAAGGCTTGAGGTACTTGAAAAGAAAATGGATGAAATGGGACTGAATAAAGAGGATTACTGGTGGTATCTTGATATAAGAAAATACGGCGGTGTCAAACATGCCGGCTATGGGCTGGGTTTTGAGAGAATTATAATGTACATAACCGGAATGGGAAATATAAGGGATGTAGTGCCTTTCCCGAGAACGGTTAAATCAGCTGAATTTTAATGGGACGCGGGGACGCGGGGACGTTTCTCCCGGGGACATGGGGACGTTTCTCCTGTCCCCGTGTCCTCGTGTCCTATTGTAACTAAATAAGACAACGCCTCATATTATGGAATAAGGGTTCATTTCATTCCATATACCTTTGAAGGGAGGCTTAATAATGGGTCGTAGGCACTCGTCGGCATATAATGCATTACCTCCGGCTGCATGACCGCCGTCATCATATCCGGCGGCTTCGCCGGCACGAAGCCTGTTTCCCCTGCCTTTTTCCCTGTCTGCGCTTCCGACAGGGGAATTGTTAGGAGGAATCAGCAACACCGTAAGAGGGTTTGTTTTAAATGACAACTGGTGGGTTATACTGCTTATAATTTTTTTATTTTTCCCCAAGGTCAGCGGCAGGATGTTTGGAGGGCTTCTTGGAAAATAGACTCCTGAGAACCTGAAGTTATTCGGTTTTTTGGATATAAACAGCTATTGACTAAGCATGTTTTTTTTTATATAATGAATAAGTGTCACAGGGGTATAGCTCAACCGGTAGAGTAGCGGTCTCCAAAACCGTTGGTTGTGGGTTCAAGTCCTACTGCCCCTGCCATTATATGATTCTTACAGCCGCAATTGTTTGCGGCTTTTTTTATTTTTGATTTATTTCCGTTTTATTATTCCACTCCGATTGCAATTGTATAACATGAAAGCTCAATTGTATTTTTATACAAAAATGAGCTTTTTTTTGAACCTTTTGAACTCAGCGTATCGGCTATGACATATCAAAAATGCCCGGAGCTTATAAGCTGTATCTTGCAGTGGCTCTCTACAGGCTTCTGAATTAATCTCCTTTTATATCAATAAAAACTTTTTTGTGTTACTCCCCATTTTCTCAAGGTTTCATCATTGCCTATCCATACAGGTATACCAACCGGTATAATATTATAAAGACTCAGGACATCTGAATTTATCATGCGGATGCAGCCTTTTGACACCTGGCGCCCAATGGAATAGGGGCTGTTATTTCCATGAATACCGTACAAATTGCCTTTTCCGACAGAAAGGCCTATCCATCTTGTTCCAAGAGGGTTCTTCGGGGAACCGCCGGCTACGGGTTTTGAACCGTCGCCCGGAGACCATATCGGGTTCTTTCTTTTCAGGCATACATGGAATTTCCCCTGGGGGGTTTTGTTTGTAGCTTTTCCTATTGCTATCGGATACTTTCCAATGACTGTTTTTCCGCTGTACAAAGTAAGAATTCTTTTTGTACGGTTAATAACTATCCAATAACCGCGGGAGGCAGGCCTTGCGATAATATCCGGAGGCCTGTAATTACCATTTAATGAAAGCCTCTTTATCATGGCAGCCTTGAATTGGGGCCCTTGTATGCCGTCGGCGGCAAGATTGCAGTCGCTTTGAAACCTGAGAGTTGCATTTCTCAAATTAATTAATTCATCTTTATAATCATACTTATAATAGCCCATTGATTTTAATGCTTCTATATAATTATCACTGTTCAACCCGGAAAATGTTTCTTCCTCGGGACAGGCCATGAGTTCTTTGATAAGCTCAGTATCTTCCGCATAAATATCAATAGAAAATGCCGGAAATAACAGCAATACCGCAGCGATTAAACCTTTGCGCATAAAATACCTCCTTGAAAGCATCTTAACATTATTATTATTCTGAAAAAAATGCTTTCTTATGTCCGTGTTTGAATATTTACATATACTTCATATTCATAGAATAATGCGACGGGGACACGGGGACGTTTCCCCTGTCCCACTTCCAGTGGGACACGCGAAACGTCCCCGTGTCCCCGCGTCCCCATGTCCTCGCGTCCCCATGTCCTCGCGTCCCCATGTCCTCATATAATAAGGAGAGCTAATTGCTCTCCTTGTTTTAAGTATTAGAACCTTGTTCCGGTTGTTCCTGCCATATTCCTCTCAGCTGTCTCAATTAGTCTTCTAACCATCTGACCGCCAATTTTCCCTGCATCTTTTGCTGCAATATCTCCGTTGTAACCTTCCTTTAAAGTAACGCCAACCTCTGTTGCTATTTCATATTTAAATCTGTCAAGAGCTGCTGCTGCATGAGGTACCACCTTCTGATTATTTCTTGCCATCCGTATTCACCTCCTTGAGCAATATGTATAATGAGTTAATAATGATTTACGCATTATTATTTTGGTTAAGCTTCAATATTTTAATCCAAGTAAATTTTGCCTGATTTGGCTCATTAAGTGATTCATTAATCTACCTGAAAATCCATCACAAAATAATCATTAATAATGTAAATAATAATAATGTCATTATTAATGACAATACAAAACGAAGGGAGATCAGGAAATGAAAGGCGTAAAACCTTCAGTAAAAGCACTTTGCAGTGCCTTGGCAGTCTGTATTATCTTTTCTGCAGGCATTGCAGCCTTTGCCGACAACAATGCTCCATCAGCAGTCAAAAGCAAACACTACCTGGAAGAGGCTGTTGAAAAAATGGTGCAGGAAGGAAGCTTAACCAGGGAAAAGGCGGATAAAATACTTGAATACAAACAAAAAAGAAATGAGAAACTAAAGAAGCTGCCTATAGAACAAAAAACCCAAATGAAAAAACAAGGCGGAAGAGGGAGTCTTCTGAAGGCACTGGTTGAGGAAGGCATAATAACGGAAGAGGAAGCAAAATCCATCAGGGAAAAGCTGCGGGAAATGAAGGAAGCAAGAGTTGCTGACGGATTGCAGGGACTTATAGATAAAGGAGTGCTTACGAAAGATGACATCAATAACATCAGAAGCTATTTGCTGAAAGTCAGGGAAGAGCGCAAGTCATCCGTCGAAAAGCTGAAATCCATGACTCCCGAAGAAAGAAAAGCATACTTTAAAGAGCATAAAAATGAACGAAAAGACATCATTACCAAGATGGTGGAAGACAAGGTAATAACAAAAGAACAGGCGGAAGAAATCAGAAAGGCAATACCGGAATTAAGCAAGTTCAGATACTAGGCCATGACACAGTTTAGGAGATTCAGGGCAGGGATTTTAAGTTAGGATAATGTCAAATACCGACGTGGGGGAAGATATCTTCAAGGAAACCTTCTTCCCCTACAGTCGGAGTACTTTACAAACCCTCTCTATGCCATTGGTAAATCAATGCGGAATACGGCTCCCGCCTCTGAATTCTCCGCAGTTATTTTTCCTTTATGTTTTTCAATTATACACTTGCTTATTGCAAGACCTAGGCCAAAATTACCCTTCCGGCCTTTAAAGAACCTGTCAAAAATATTGGGAAGCTCATTGGATTCAAAGCCCGGCCCGTCATCGGATATCGTGACTCTTACTGTATTTTCATCAATAATCTCTGACTTTATTTCAATTGAGCTTTTTGCATAGCGTATGCAATTGCTGAGTATATTGTTGATTGCTCTTGAAAGCTTTTCCTCGTCTGCAATTATATTAATATTTTCTTCAGGCACAGATATGTCAATTTTGATATTGTTATTGCAGGCAATCATATTCATACGCTCTGCGCAGCTGCGAAGCAGTTCGTTATAGTCCAGCGTCGTGAGACAATAGTTTTCCTCCATTGCATCCAGCCGTGACAGGTAGAGCAGGTTTTCCACAAGCTGAGTAAGGCGTTTGGATTCTTCAATTATGATGCCGGCAGCTTCATTGCTGTCCGCAACATTGTATTTTATGCCCTCCGCATAGCTCTGGATGGACATAAGCGGAGTCCTGAACTCATGAGAAACATTCTGCAAAAAGGTCTTCTGTGCCTTGTCATAAGTCTCCAGCCTTTCGGACATAATATTTATGTTAGTCACAAACTCGCTCAGCTCATCGTACACGGGAGTGCTGATCTTCGCTCCGAAATTCCTTTCAGCAATTGATCGTATATGCTGATTCAAGGAACTGAACGGCTCAGAGATTTTTTTGACTATGACGGAGGAGAACAGTACAATAATAAATGCCGACAACAGAAGTATTGCGAAGAGAATAATATTTATAGCCATCTGAAGCTGATTTACCTTCTGCAGGCTTGAGTATATTATTATCCACCCCAATCCGAAATCATTCTTCTGCGCTACCGGTTTTACTACTGCTATATATTCGGTGCCGGAAAGATGGAAGTTCAAGTAGCTTTCCTTTTCCAGATCCTTTAATTTGCTTATCTCTGAGGAAATTTTACCTACGAGGCCCTCATCGGGATCCGCATACAATTCAACAGGTGAATTAATAATGTTTTTATTATTATCCATTAAAATATAATCGGCATTCAATACCGAAAGCGGTTCTCTCAAGGATCTGTCAAGCATGAAGTAAAACCTGAACACGTCATTGGTTCTTATTCTTATCCTTGGAAGCTCAGGAGGTATTTCCTTGCTGAATATGAATATTTCAGGGCCCCTTTTCAAAGCCGTTTCTTCGGCATGGGATGCTATTTTATTCAATTGCCCTATTATATCCTTTTCAATATAGATCCTTATGGCAGCATTAAATATGATTGCAACCAGCACAATCAAAGTGATTATAACGGTAAGATTGTATTTGAATATTCGCCATTTTATGGTATTGCTTTTCATAATATCATTCCTTGCCTGTTAATCGGAAGCCAAAGCCCCATACTGTATCTATTTTAAGCCTTGAGCCTGCATCTGCAAGCTTTTTCCGTATTCTCTTAACCATGTCATCTGTAGCCCTGGTTTCTACTTCGCTTTCAAAGCCCCAGACCTTGTCAAGAAGCTCACTGCGGCTTACAGCCCTGTTTCTGTTAGCTGCAAGGTAATAAAGCAGTGAGAATTCCATTCCCGTAAACCCGATATCCTTATCATGGCATTTTGCCTTCTTAATATTATGATCAATAACAATATCGGAGACTTCTATAACTTCTCCGATTCCTGTCTGAGCTTTATCCAGTTCAATTCTTCTGAAAATGCTTCTGATTCTTGCAATAAGTTCCATAGGGCTGAAGGGTTTTGTCAAATAATCGTCACATCCAAGGGTCAATCCGGTAATCTTATCCGGCTCAGTATCCTTGGCTGATACTATAATAATCGGAACACTGCTTATTTGCCGTACCTGACGGCATAGAGAGTACCCGTCTATTCCCGGCATCATTATATCAATTACAAGCATGTCCGCGGGTTTGACATTAAAAGCGTCAAGTATGGATTGCCCGTCGTTAAATGTTTCGGCCTCAAAACCTTCCTTAATAAGAAAGGATTTTATTATATTGCATATATTAACCTCATCATCAGCTATGTATACCAGCTTTTTATCCATAGGCTCATCACCTCATGATTAATTTTATCATGAAAACCTGTAAAATTGCATTTGAAAATTCCTTCTGCTTTAAATTTGCCGCAGTTTTGCGGAGATTTTTAAATAGGAAAAGCGATAGAATTATACATGTAACAAGTCAAAAGCTAAGAAACAGGGGGTAGCATCAATGAATTCGAACACAGTTCCAGTCAGAAAGCATTTAATAAAATTATCGAGGAAAAAGGTACTGATTGCTGCTGCAATACTGCTTGTGGCTGCATCAGTGATAGGATTCAACTATTATAAATCAAAAAACTCTAAGAATCCGGCCGTACAGCAGGCAACAGCCATAGCAAGAATGGGGGACCTTAGTGTCGTTATCACAGGATCAGGGCCAATCAGTTCCTCTGAAAAGTTTACATTGACATCCAATGTAAACGGGACTCTCACAAAAATATATTTCCAGGATGGAGATAAAGTAAATGCAGGAGATTTGATATTTGAAATAGATGACAAGGATACCCAACTGCAGATAAAACAGATAAAAAACAGCATTGCACAGGCAGAGCTTACACGGAGCAGCAATATATCGGACCTTGAAGCCGGAACGGTTACAGCTCCTATTGACGGGGAGATACATGACATGCAGGTTAAAGAAGGAGATAACATATCAAATAACGGTACTTTATTTGTCATTACGGACAAATCGGAATTAAAATTGTTGGTTCCGTTTATCAATACATACAGAAACAGGCTTTCCATAGGGCAGAAAGTTGCAATAAATGCTTTTGATACCGAAAGGGACGAACTGCACAGGATGGAGGGAACCATATCCGGCATCAGTACTCCCGGTTACACAACAAGCAGCGGTGCTGAATCATATAATGTGAGCATAGTAATTGAAAATAACGGCTCCTTGAAAGAAGGAATGATTGCAAATGCTTCCGTAGACATAGACGGAACCGAGGTAAAAAGCAGCGGAAGCAATACGCTGAGTTACTTGAAAAACATGACCGTAAGGGCCCCTTCGGGAGGAACTGTAAGCAAGCTATATGCAGAAAACGGTCAGAACGTTAAGAAGGGTGATATCCTGGCAGAGCTTGAAAATAAAGACCTGGAGCTTGCTATCAAAACAAATGACCTGAAATTGGAGGATTTGAATATACAGCTGCAAACAGCGGAAGAGAAGCTTTTGGATCATAAGATATACGCGCCCTTTAGCGGAACCTTAACACTGAATGATATTGAGCAGGGCAACAGCATAAAGCAGGGGGATATACTGGGAAGTATTGCAAACTATGACATTATGGAGTTCAGCATAAACGTGGATGAACTGGATATTGCCAAAATAAAGGAAGGACAGAATGTAAGAGTTACCATAGATGCTCTCCCGGATACAACTGACAAACCACTCAAGGGAATTGTATCAAAAATTGCAGTAGAGGGTACATCGTCAAACGGAGTATCAATCTATCCGGTAACAATTAAAATTGAGAAAAATGAAGCACTGAAGGGCAGTATGAGTGCAAACGGGGAAATAATCGTGAATGAGAAAAAAGATGTACTTTATGTACCGATTGATGCAGTGGTTAAAATGAACGGTAAAGACTATGTAAGGGTTGTACCCGGGGCAGGCGGGGCAGGTAAAGCTGCCAGAAACCGGAATTCAGACGCAAACGGCACAGAAGTTAAAGAAGACACAAAGCAGAATACTGAACTGCAAGTTGAACTGAGAGAGGTCAAAACAGGTATAAGCAATGCCGAATACATAGAAATAGTCAGCGGGCTGAAAGAGAGAGAAGCAGTAATCGTAACTTCAAGAAGCTCCGGCAGCAATAATCAGAGAGGGCCGAATATGATGATTATGGGTACTCCTCCTGCAGGAGGCGGCAATGTCAGAATCAGAAACAATTAGGAGGAGTGCGGTCATGATAGAAATATGCAATATGAGTAAAATTTATCGGATCGGAAATGTCGCGGTAAAGGCATTGGATAATATAAGCCTGAGCATTAAGCAGCATGAATTTGTTTCGATAGTAGGGCCTTCCGGGTCAGGAAAATCCACTCTGATGAATATGATCGGCTGCCTTGATGTACCTACCTCCGGAGAATACTGCCTGGACGGCATGGAAGTAAGCGGCCTGACCGACGACCAGCTTGCATATATACGGAATCATAAAATAGGCTTTGTTTTTCAAGGCTTTAATCTGATTCAAAAACTTAATGCCTTGGAAAACGTTGAGCTTCCCCTGATATATCAAGGCATACCCACAATGGAACGGTATGAAAGATCGGTGGAAGCACTGAAGTTGGTTGGCTTGGAGGACCGGATCCATCACAGGCCGGCAGAGCTTTCCGGCGGGCAGCAGCAGCGTGTTGCAATTGCAAGAGCACTGGTTGGCAATCCCCAGATTATCTTGGCAGACGAGCCGACGGGAAACCTGGATTCAAAATCAGGCAAGGACATAATTAATTTGCTTAAGGAGCTGCATCTGAAAGGAAGCACTATAGTCTTGATAACCCATGACAATGATATTGCCATGATGGCTGAGAGAATAGTCCGGATTCAGGACGGTCAAATAAACGATGACAGGATGGTGAGCTAGGAATGAGTTTTATTCAGGCCTGCAAAATGGCTGTAAAGAGCATCAAAAGCAACAAAGTTCGCTCCTTCCTCACCATGCTGGGAGTAATAATCGGCGTATCCTCTGTTATTGCTGCAGTAGGCTTTGCCCAGGGCAGCACCAAAAGTATAACGGATATGATATCAAGTATGGGCACCAATCTGATACAAGTTAATATAATGGGAAGAAACAGCAACAGAAACGTTACATACAGCCAGATAAAGGAATTTGCCGAAGAAAACAGCGGGGAAATTACGGCAGTGGCACCCCAGTCAAACACTTCGGCTACAGTAAAATATAAAACAAACAGCAGGAGCACCAACGTTCTTGGAACAAGCCCCGACTACCAGATAATAAGAAGTGTTTATGCGCAGCAGGGCCGGTTCCTGATTCAGAATGACCTTGAGAATATGCAGAAAGTTGCTGTATTAGGAACTGCAGTTGTCAATGACATTTTTGAAGGAACAAGCCCTCTTGGGGAAAAAATAAAAATAAACGGGCAGCTCTTTACTGTTGTTGGCATACTGGAAGAGAAGGACGGAGGACAGGACCAGGGAGCAGATGACATTGTAATAATTCCTGCCACCGTTGCGCAGAGGCTGTTCAGGTCAGGGATAATCAGGAATTTTTCCATACAGGCAACTAGCCCGGACACAGTGGAAAGCGCAATGGAAAAACTTGAGGAATTCCTTGCAAAAACCTATAAGGATTCCGATGCTTTCAGGGTCTTTAACCAGGCAGAGATGCTGGAGAACCTTGACAGCATGACCGGAACCATGACAGCGGTACTGGCGGGGATTGCAGCTATCTCACTTATTGTCGGCGGCATAGGAATAATGAATATCATGCTTGTTTCTGTCACCGAGAGGACAAAGGAGATAGGCATAAGGAAGGCCATAGGAGCAAGAAAGAAAAACATACTTGTTCAATTTCTGATTGAAGCAATAATTCTTACCGGATTCGGCGGAGTCCTGGGTGTGGCTGTCGGCCTGTCCGTAATACATTTTATTATCGGAGGATTCGGCCTTGTACCGGAAGTATATTCGATACCCTGGATATTGATTTCCTTCGGGATTTCCCTGGGGGTAGGCGTTACCTTCGGATTGTTTCCGGCATATAAAGCAGCCAGCCTCAATCCTATAGAAGCTTTAAGGTCTGAATAACGGGAGGAGAAAGATGAGAAGAACATTTTTTATATTATCTGCCATACTTTGCGTATCATTATTATTTAACTGCATTGGTGCATTCGCCGATGCAACGGAGGACGGGCTGTTAACCCTGGAGGAAGCCAAAGCAATGGCACTCAAGAATGACGTGCATTATCACCATCAGGATGAAAATATTCAGGCTGCATTAGAGGATTATGAAAAACTAAGCGAAGATACATCGATAAACTCCGGAAGAGGAAGCAACATTGCTCAAAAAGAAGCAGCACGCATTTCGAAGAAAATCCAGCTTGAAAATGCATACTCCAGCGTCCGCAAAGTAGTTTTGACAAAGGCAGATTTGAAAAGAGCATCATACTCCGATACGGCAAATGCATTCTATGCTGTTATAGAAGCGCAGAATTCCCTTGCAAGCGCATTGACAGATTTAGAATTGAAGAGAAAGGAGCTGGAAAAGGCTGAAATCAAATATATGCTGAATATTGTCCCTAAGAAAACCCTTACGCAAGCAGAGGAGGCATGCAAAAACTCAGAAGCTGCGTATAACAAGGCAGCCCTTGAGCTTGAAAACTGTATATCAAAGCTTTGCAAAATCATAGGCCGGAAATTGGATATGTCCAAGGTCAAGCTGGATACCACACTTGATATCCCCGATATAAAAAGCATTGATCTTGATAAAATTAAGGAAGACAATCTGAAAAACAATCTTAGCTATTTTTCTGCCCGGGAACAGTATAAGCTGGCTGAGTACCAACTGGCACTGACTGAAGAAAAATATGAAGATTACTACGATGACCTGAAAAAGGGTTCCTCAAATGTCAGGGAAGAGTTTGACAACATGCTCTATGATGCGCAAAAAAAGTTCGAAGATGCGGAGTACAGCTGGAATGAGAAGCTGGAGGACCTGGAGGAGTCCCTCAGGGAACAGTATGAGAGCCTTGAGGACCTATATGAAAACTATTTGGAGCAAAAGGAAGACATTGATGATATGAAGCTTACCGTAAAGGAAAACAAAACAAAGCATGCTATGAGCATTATTACCAAAGCTGCTCTGGACAGCAGCATTGCCAGCCTTGAAAGGCTGGAAAGGCAATTGGTTTCAACAATTATAAAGCTAAACAAGCAGTATATTAGTTTAGTACAGTGTAGTATCGAGGAATAAGCTGAATTTACAGCCCTGACGGTTCATCAAATGTCCCGTCATTAAGTACTATCATTCTCATTTGATAAAGCTTATCACCATTAAATAATTGAAAATACTATATACTTTATTTTCATTTGCAATTGACAAAAGTTAATATATGTAATATTATTATAGAAGAAAAGTATATACCGGAATAGAACAGGCGGATTGAATACAATTTAGCCGGGCTAAAATTTAGCAGCAGGTTAATATACTTGTGGGACTATAAAACAGTCTTGCAAGTATTTTTTTTATAGGACTGCTGGGTATTGATTCATTTAAGATGTATTGGGGGACGAAATTATTGAATAATCTGGTAAGCAAAATCACCGATCTGTTTATTATAAAATTTATTAAAAACACCAAGCCGGAAAAAAAAATATCAGACCCTGCAACTAGGCGCAAATATGCTTATTTGGAGGCATATGTAAGTATTGTCGGCAATCTGCTGCTGTCCGCCGTAAAGGTTGCACTGGGATTATTCCTTAACAGTATTTCCCTTTTGGCCGATGCAGCCCATACTGCGGCAGATGTATTGACCTCAATAGTCGTACTTTTCGGATTCAAGCTGTCAAGCTCACCTGCAGATGAGAAGCATCCTTTTGGGCACGGCAGAATAGAACTGATCGCAACCTTGGTGATTTCTGCAATGCTTTTTTTAGTAGGCTTTGAATTTGCGAAATCTTCTTATGAACGCCTTTTATCAAACACTCCGGTCAAAGGCAGTTATATTATAGCATTAATAATGATATTTGGAGCCATATTCAAAGAATGGATGGCCAGATTCTCCATAGACCTTGGCAGCAGAACCTCCTCATCAACCCTTATTGCGGATGCATGGCACCACAGGACCGACGGAATAGCCTCAATACTGGTGGCTGCTGCAATAATAGCTTCGAAATTCGGTTATTATAAAGTGGATGCCGTTTTCGGGCTTATGGTATCCGCGCTGATAATCTATACAGGGTATAGTATTTCAAAAGATTCCATTTCACAAATCATTGGGGAAACACCGGCGGAAGAGGAACTCAATAATATTGAAAATATTGCCTTGACTGTATCGGGAGTTCACAGTATTCATAAGGTGAATGTCCACAGTTATGGCTGCCATAAGGAAATATCCCTGCATGTACAGGTGGATAATGATATGTCCCTGGTTATGGCTCATGATATTTCCGAGCAGGTGGAAAGAATAATAGAAGAAAATATGAACTGCAAGGCAATCGTCCATATAGAACCCCTTGAGTAGGTTTATTAGCACGGAGGAGGCAATAGCCCGGACCGGACCCTTGGCTGCAAATCCTTATCAGAAGAATATGTCCATATAATATGGAAATATTCAAGTAATTTTTTGAGACAATATATCGCTAATGATAATCGTTCTCATTTAAAATAATTGAGTCTGAAGCAGCAGCCATAAAATAACCAAAAAACAGACAATAATATTTTTTAGTAATTTATGCAGGCGCGATACATTTTATATTTTTAAGAATTAAATGCATTTAGCACATTTTTCTGAGATTATAATTTACTTAGTTTAAATTTTTCTTGGATAATAATTCACAGCGATTAAAATTTACCGAAATATGATTTGTTGAAGAAGCTTGACACGTAATTCAATATGTTTTCTAATACTTTTTTCTTGAAGCACCCAGGAGTATTGATATTGCTGATGTTTCAAAAAACCCTCAAAAAAACGACGCGTTTAAATCGCTTCAGAGCGATTTTTTTTGATAGGGTAATATAATTAGACCTCGTGATTTTTATTAGCAGAATACGCAGCCGGTATCCGGGCAGCATTTTGCCTGGTCCATAAGGGCAATTATAAATTTCCCGGCTAAAGGTGATTTTGGGGGTCAATCAAGAAAGGGAAATTATAAGTAATCACGAAATAGTAAATTAATGAGCATTTAGTATTGCAGATAATCAAAAACTCGTGCAGAAAACGCCAGTTTAAACAATTTATAAAACTTTATAAATAATTTATCAATAAAAGAGGATTTTACCTCTTCTGTGTCGAATACTTTAATTGCGCTAAATAATCATTTCGCGCAATATTGAATAAATAATCTAAAAAGGGGATATTTAATATGACTAAGCTTCCTGATATTGCAGTTGAATTTCTTGAATACATGGAAACCATCCGCGGTAAATCAAAAAATACTATCACCGCTTATAGTTATGACCTTGCTCTCTTTTTTAAATATATAAAAATGAAACGCGGTTATTTAGTAACCGATATGGAAATTGATGAAATTCCCATCGATGATGTAGATATGTATATGATCAACAATATAAGCCTTGCTGACTTATATTCCTTCCTCTCCTTCGCGGCTAACCAGAGAGACAATAAAAATTACGCCAGGGCCAGAAAGGTTGCATGTATAAGATCCTTTTTCAAATACCTTCATAAAATGAAAATGATCAAAGAAAACCCAAGCGTAGAACTGGAATCACCGAAAATAAATTCCAGGCATCCTATTTACCTCACTCTTGAGGAAAGCAAGAAGCTTCTTTCGTCCATAGACGGCGAGAACAAAGAAAGGGATTACGCTATAATAACTCTCTTCTTAAACTGCGGACTGCGCCTTTCAGAACTAATAAGCATAGATATAAACAAAATCAGCGGTGACATACTGACCGTAATCGGAAAAGGCAGCAAAGAACGGACGGTATATCTGAACAAGGCATGCATAGATGCCATAAATAACTACTTAAAGGTCCGCCCTGTTGATGATGTTAAAGATAAGAATGCATTGTTCTTAAGTGAAAGAAAGCGCAGAATCAGCAAGAGAACCGTACAATACCTTGTGAAAAAATATATCGGTATTTCCAACCTTGATATGGAAAAATACTCCCCTCATAAGTTAAGGCATACTGCTGCCACTCTAATGTACAAGTACGGAAAAGTCGATATCAGGTCTCTTCAGCAGATTCTTGGGCATGAAAACATTTCAACAACACAGATTTATACGCATTTAGATGATGAAACTCTCAGGAAAGCAATAAATGCCAATCCCCTTTCCGAGGAGAAAAAATAAATCTTCGAAATGATTAACATAAATATTTTTATGTTAATCATTTCCTTCTTTTTCACTGTAATCCACTATATAGTCTCTCTCATATTTCCATTTTCCATGATCTTCCATATCCAACTCTGCATCTTCCTCTTCTATTATCTCGTCTATCTCAATGCTGTTGTAATCAGCAGCCTTATCTATGCAAGTGCAGCAATTATCGCAAATCTTATTTGGATCAATGTCACATCTGTCGCATTCTCCGCAGTCGGTACATTCTCTGTCCGTTAAAACACACTCTTTCTTGTATTCCATATATCTTCCTCCCCAATTTATACGTCAGCTCTATTTTACAATGTATTGGCACTAAAATGCAATCCGGTCATTAACTTGGGAAATTCTTCTATAATCTATTCAGAGAAGAATATATTATGCCGATATTATATTTAAATGCTTGCTTTATATTTGTATAAGAAGGCGGTGCTAATATTGATTAATGCTTCTGTCAATATCTTTGTTTTTACAGCTTATGTTTCCTTGCTGATAATTGAGTTTGTTTTTTTGAAAATACTATATATTGACTTCAACACTCCCTGGCTTATTACCACATTAATATATGTTTTGTTCATAATATATCAGATACTGGTCAGAGTTAATGAACAAGTGGAAAAAGGCAGAGTAAAGGAAATTCTGTATTGTATCATTGACTCTATTAATGGGATACCGCTGGTCAATAAGGATAATAAAATAATTATACAATGGGATGTAATTTTTAAAAAACTGATTGATAAAAAAGAATACTTTCTATATGACAATATTATAAAGATAAAAACAAAAAACATTGACCGATATGTTAACCAGTATCCCTCCCTCCTATTTAACAGCTCCATGGATATGCTGGAAAGAAAAAACAAGATTGACACAAAATCTATTATTAAAGGAAAAGAATCCGCCCCGAAAGAGTTATCGGAAGAACTGGATTTAAATGAAGAGATGAAAAAAGTGTTGTATGTCAAATATTTGAGCGCTAATAAAATGACACTGGCTAATCTTGATTCTTCCGTTTACTTTGATGTTGTGTTAAATGATGAATATGAGCCCCCTGAATTTGAAAAATTCGGTATCAAACCTGATGACAGATATGATGGATTTTCATTGGTTGCTTATCATAAGGATAAGAAGTACATTCTGGTTCCAAGGATAATGGTATATTGCAAAAGAATCGACAAGGAAAAGTGGCTGTATCGAAATATAGACAGAATCATAAAATGTGCCGAAAATATAGCTGCAGGTATACAGGATTACTCAATAATTGTAGATGAGCTGAGTTTAAAAGATGTAACGACCGATTACTATGAGGAAGAAACCGAAGTAATACCGCCTTTCTATTTTGAGCGCTTAGACAATAACATCCTGGAGTTTTCCGGAATAGGAAAAGGCAGGGAAGTTGCAAGGGCTTACTGTTCATTGGATACATCTCATAATAGCTTTGAAATCAATCTGCAAAAATATGAGTTGATTATTGATGGTGTCAGCGAAGTTGTAGAAGAAGAAAAAACAATCGCCATAGGAAATGCGTATCAACCTGTTGTTTCCATAATGGAGAAAATGCCGATAATATCCAATAACATTAAACTGGCTATATTAAAGAAAGATATCGAAGACCTTG